>Ga0065711_1000607_pt1 | contig 62991 bp, 37 predicted proteins | sample Hoacrofraction12_FD_59098 | JGI IMG/M metagenome (GOLD analysis project Ga0065711, IMG submission 59098) | Hoatzin crop microbial communities from Cojedes, Venezuela - Epithelial fraction 12 v2 (version 2) | ecosystem: Host-associated > Birds > Digestive system > Esophagus > Crop | place... | reverse complement strand
AATGACTCAAGCCCCTGGCAAGAATGAATTGGAAGATACTACCTAGTTTGTAAAAACTGAAAGTTAACCGTTTTGTTTTGCGGGGGTTCACGCAAATGTAGCATTCGAGTAGATTGCATTTCATTATTTCACTGCTTTTTATCGGTATGTTTGGCAAGATTCCTTCAGGTGCTTGAGGAAGAGCAAGACGCTAGTATTTGTTTTGGCAAGCATTGCTGGGAAAGTGAGTTTTTTTTCAGTCTGAAATTTTCCTTCCAGATCCCCTATCCCTCGCTCCTGCATATCGGAGAGGACCATTTTACCAGCCATTTAGCTGAATCCAGCTATTCCGAATTGGGCTTAGCTCTACTAGTGAGGTATATATAGTAAACCCAGGAGTTCTGGATGTCTTCAGTTTATGCTGAACCAGAGTGATGCTCTTCAGATGCTCCTCTAGGATGCCAGCCAGCAGAACGCAGGCTCTAGGCTCTCACCAGTAATTCTGTTGCAGAATGGGGAGGTTATAGAGCCCCTAGGAGCAGTCCCTAAAGTGGAGAGCACTGGGAGCCAAGTAAGTTGCTACTTTATCCTGAGCGGCCGCTGGCGGTTGTGATATTGATGGAGTGTTGCTGGGATTCTGGGCTTTGGACCTCTGGAGTGGGGGAATGCCTTTACTGGCTCTTAACTGGTTCTGGGAAACTAATAGGTGGGTTTGAAGGGGAGATGAAAAATATTTAGAGAAATTCCTCTTCTCCTCTTCAGAATGGCCCAGGGGTCAAAGCACACTTCTAGTGTAGCAGGAGGCTGGTTTGGAACAGGCACTAGATCTGTAGGCTGGAGACATTCTCTTGTCACTGGGATGCTGGGATGGGTTTTTTCAGTTTCTTCTATTTGAGCTGTTTCATTTAAGTAAACATTTATCAGATGGATTTATAGAACAGGACTCCTTCTCATTCTCTCAGAAGTTCTGATTTTAATGAGCTGATAATTTCCAACTCTGAAATGAAAAACTGTTGGGAGACTTCCTGGTTTATCTTATTTCAGCGTTTCAGTTTTTTTTTTTTTTGTAGTTCAGTGTAGTTTCTTAATGTGGAGTAGAGTTTCAGTGCCGTTGGTGAGTGTTTCCTTCTTAGGTAAAAGGGTGGTATAAATTGTATGGGTCAAAAACAAGAGCAATGGGTAGCACTGCCACCTCAGTTTTGAACTAAATGTGCATTCGACCATTCACACCCTTTCATCGATATACTTGCCAGTTGGTCAGGTCGAATCAGATCACGTACCGAGGACGGGAGGAATTTTCAGAGGCTGTGCCTAAGTCACTTGGCTGTTTGCTAGGAAACAGCTCTTATACCATGTAAATACCCTTTCATGGAAAGGCCTGGTATTGTGCTGCAACAAGGCTCCCTTCCAGAAATTTTTGACATTTTCTGAAGCTGAATTCCTAGTTTTTGTTTAAGAAACATACTGTTACATGTGTTTTGATGATGTTTTTCAGCATTTAGAATGGTATTTTTCTAAATAATTATGCTTATTTTATTTTCAAATTTATTTTATTTAAAGTATGATTATTTCATAAAGCATTTTATTATATTCATAGTTTCCACCCGCTGAACTACTGCTGAACTGGCTAGAAAGTGTTCCTAGAACACTCTCAAGTTAAATAAAGTTTTGGTGTCCAGTATTTAGCAAACACTTGATTAGCTTTTCTATAGCAGGATTTTCCACAACTTCATGAAGTTTGAGCACCTTTTCGTCCTTGCCATCTCTTCTGAACAAAGATGGAGCGTGGGAGATTGATCTGCCTTGTAGTTTTGTGTCTGTTTTTCGCCAGCAGTATGACATAGTCTTTTGGTTTTGATTCATGATATCATTAGAAGTACCTTGACTGAATTTAAATGCAATTTCATACAAGTTTGTCAAACAACAGGAAGGGAAAGTGAACAATAATGAGAACTTTGCAGGTTCTGGACTTGCAATCGCTTGCCCACCATGCAAAGAGAGTGGGTATTACTCATCCTAAGCTCTTTGCCACCCTAGAGTAGTTGACTGCCATCCGCTGGACTCTGTAAACAGATCATAATAGGCCACACAAAATTAATCTGTTTGGTTATTTGTATTGTGTGTATTTTTAATGCACAGGTGCAGAATGTGAGGTGATGAATCAAAGATCTTTTTTATGGATGGAAGCCAAATAGCCATCAAAGGAATGAGTAGTGTTCGTATCACATGGAAGCAAATAATTGTTTACTGTGTTAAGTACAGACGCTGACTGCTAGCGTAAGAATGCATGTGTATTGCTATGGAATATATGTATGTATCATTAGAAGAAAAACAACTTTATACCAATAAGAGGGTTGCTGGTCAGGGGAAGTTAATGTGTTTTGTAGTGAAACTTCACGATGCTGTGATGATTCTTTGGCAGATAGTAAAAAATGAGTGGATGTATGTAGCTTAAATACCTTGACTCGCGGGTCATCACAGAATAACTTAGTGGAAGTGGTGTTTCTGGGTATGTGTAATGTGCCTGTCTATGTATATATACCTACCTACCTATCTAGCCAGCTAGCTCAGCAGTTACAGATTATCTACTTTGTGCTGGTACCTGTCTGTTGGATACGTTGCTCTCCACAGGACTCACATGTGTCCCCTTCTGTGGCCCGATTCTTCATTCCAATAATTTGCGGTAATTCATGCAGAGCTGGCATTCTGCCAATGTCGTAATTCAGGTGTCTCATTTGGCAGAGTTCTTACCTGTGTCATTACAAATATGGTAAAAGCAGGGACCACATTTTTCAATGGGAAAATGCAAGGAGGTGATAGATGGCTTTAGAATTCAGCCTGAAGCATTAGGAAAAAGAAAAGTAATTTCTAATGTTTGGTATTCTTGAGCACATTAGGCTAAACTTCCTGAACAAATTGCTCAGAAGTGCAAGAAAAAATCTCCAAAAGTTACCACTTACTACCTTTTTTTATCATTACTGCAAATGCGGGCATGTATTTTGCAGCCCTCTGAGTTCAGCTGTTCTCCTGAATTTTCTGCCCTTGTGAGCCTGATGCTATGACAATCACTGATTTATTTCACTGCAGTGTAATGCTACTTACACTGTATTTAAGCTTGAGCAATATTTGCTGTGCGAAAGCTGATTCTGAAGGTACCAAAATCTATACTTTTTTAGGGTTTTTTTAGAAATTGATTTCCATTGCTCAGATGCAGGATGGTGTTAATGACCTAAACATAAGCAACTGTTTTGGATCCTTCTCAGCCCAATGTATATTCTACAAAATTAGCAGGTGCTTATACTTACACGTCTCTGGGATGGTGACTCTGGTGGTCACTGTCACGTGGTGTCAGTCACCTGCCATAAATGAACATCAGTTAGTACAGTGACATTCACTGATCTTGTGAGGATGTCACGCTGAAACTTGTGTTAAAGAAGAGCTTAGCTTGGATAGGACAGACCTGCATTTAAAGAGTGTACAGCAAGAGATTTGAAAGCAGCCTTTGCTGTAGTATATCAGAATGAGGTGCAGGACTTACTGGTGCCTAACCATTTTGTTGTGACACTGGCTGCACATCATGGTGTTACTGTGCTACCTGCTTGGAACTATTCCTGCCTTTGGCAGAAATCTGAGAAGGATAGGAGACAGGCTTCAGAAGATGCTGATGCAGGTGCTCAGGACTGTCCTTCCTCTCATATCCCACCCTCACCTCTGTCCATTTTCTCTTTGCAGAAGATAGGTTCACAGCCTCTCAGGTATGAATTTTATAGTGTTAAATAACATGACTGAGTTGCTGCTGCACCATTGCATCATCTCCAAACTTTTATGCCTTACTACCTGTTTTCAAGCAAGCAGTCTGCAACGCTGTAGTAACTCTGGGACATCTGCTTCTTTCTCAGATAGCAGTGTCAGTCATTTCAGAAATCCTCAGGGAGGAGGTGATAAACCATGGGGGAGCATAAGCCTCTTTCCTGTAGGAATCCAGACCTATATGTGGAATCAGTGAGATGATTTATTTCCTGCATCCTGTTCCCTTCTCTGCCGCCAGCAGGTTTCAGGCAGCGTGGTGACCATCAGGGGATCGGGCTGTGTTAACTGTGCAGAAGGGAGAAAGCAGGGGCAACTGCTGTATTTGGTGGTGAGACAAGCATGACCCAGGAGACGGTAGTGGAACTGGGCTCTGGAAATGGAGAATGTTCTGGAATGTGTATGCACCCACGCACATATGTTTATGCATTCATTTAAAGAAGAGGATACTAAAGGCCTCGGATATCATCAAGGCTGCCTGGAGGCACTTAACCAGCCTGAAGTGTCTAATCTCAGACTTCTGAAAAACAGGAAATACAAAAAGATGGTGTGTACCATGCCTGGTTACAATCTTTAGAAAGTCATAAAACAGCACTGGAAAGATAGCAGTTCTATATTAATTACACTTGAGGTTGTTTTTACTAAAGGTGTTCATTTACAATGACACAGAAGGCTAAAAGAACAGCTAGGAGGACACTTGTGAATATATGTCCTAGATGCTCTTGATGCTGGTTATGTTTATGCATTTATTTTTTAATTATTATATTTATCTTTGTACAACAGACTACAGCAAATAGAAAATCATACCCATTGCTAATCTCAAGATAGTGAAGACAAGTGTCTAAATCTCATGCTATCTCTTGTAGTTTTGCAGCCACAGTGGCAGGGATTTGTGCACAGCTAAGGACCCTAATTTTTGTAACTAACAATCATATGCACACTAATGTTTGGCCTTTGGCCCAATAAGGTAATTTTTTTCTGAAATAAAATCTGAAACCAGAATAATTCCTTTCTGAAAGACCTGAATTTTGAAATTGCACTCTTGCAGTTTTTGTCAATCTTTCTCATATAAAAACGTTAACTTAAAACTGTGTTAGATAACGTGTGTTCATGCCTGCCTTCATCTGCAATTCTCTGGTAGCATTGCTTTATAATAAAAGTCAAAGTCAAATGTGGAATGGGGGCCATGTGTCTCTGATTCTGCTGATTTTTTCTTTATCTGAGGCATGTGGAAGTCTGCAGTCAAGACAGTGTGGTATTAAACACATGTATAGACACGAATCCCATTTAAAAATGAGTTGTGATTCTGTAGAGGAAGTAGAAGCGCACAAGATGAAAGCATAGTGCAGGTTGCTACCAATCTCATTAGATACTTAGCATTTACATCTCATTTTTTGAAGCTGGCTCTAAAATTGTGTTTGCATTGTTCTGCCTGTACCTTGCATGTTAGCTTTTTAGAGCAGGGTGATTTTGAATGATTTGGAGACGAATAAATGTTCCTTTAATAAAAATTAAAAAATAAAAAAATCCCCATTCTAGCATTGATCTACTCTATGAACATATTTGAGTGACAGAATTTTAAACTCCAGTTGCTCTGTTAACAGGGAAATCTTACTCAGTGACTGAGTGTGTATAGTCTTGCTTAGTAGGGCTGATAAACTCGTGAGTGGTAGGGCCATGCATCAGTTTATCTCCTGCCTTGTGTTGCTGTACTGTCACCCAAAGCATCTGCATGCGGAACTTTGAAGAGGTTTGTCATGGGACGTTTGAAAGAAATTAGCACAGTGAAAGGAAGGACTGGGTTAGCACAAGGTGCAGCAGATGACTGCAGAAGCAGATAGGGATTAGAGAAGCATTGGCAAAGGTCAAGTCAGTCAGACCTGGGATTCCTGTTGTGCTGGGGTGGTGGGAAGCATTGTAGAAGGAAATCGTTGCAGTGTGCAGATGAGGAAATATGTCATTTTTGGGGTGTAGGAGACTATTCATCCATAAACCTAGAGATGGGAAACTCTTCCAGCACTGGATTACCCTATCCTGTTCTGTCAGGAATTTTCTATTCCTCATTGCTAAAGATAAGTTGTACCTTCAGATGCCAGAAATGGTGGAAGAGATGTCACGCGCAATCTTCTCCACTCTGATAGAGCTTACTGCCAGAGTATTTTCACAGATTGTATCTTTCTGGCAACATTTATGCTTTCATAAATTCCTTTCCTACTCTGTGTATTTGCAAGGAGATTCTTTTTCATGTTGTTGGAGGGGAGCACGTTTCTTCTTTTTATGATACTGTTTCTCAGTCTGAAATCTAAATGTGCCAGGTGGTCATTGCCAGGTTTTATAGTCGGGGCAGGGCACAGATTTGGTGTCGTGATTCTCTCATGCTTGAGATGCAGGCAGTCCCACTTATGCAGAGTGTTGTAGGAAATGGAGTGTCTGTCAGCTTTCCCTCAAGGCCTGTCCATCTGGAAGGTGTCTGTGAGCCGAATGCCTCCACAGGCAGTGCCGGTGGAGCGGTGGCAGGTGAGCCTGGGGAGGCTGAGCACAGAGCAGTGGGACTTCAGCACTGCTTGAAGACAGAATGGGAATTTCTGTGAAGGCTGGGCGAGCAGCCACATGCTTAGGGCTGCAGCAGGTGAGCCCTGGCATAATTTGCAGCAGTGGTTGAAGACTGTTCCTGACTGTCTGCCCTGCTGGGCATTGCTGCTTGCAGTAAGGTCAGCAGGACAGGGCGTGCGTCAGCACCTTAGGTGCCCTGGTTCAGCTTCATGTTAGCTTAAACCTGTGTGGAGTAATACGAATTGCTTCATTTCGTAGGGGAAAGAAGGAAAGCTCTGCCAAACTTAATCTAATCTACTCTGCAGCATTCCCTTGAAATGCTTCTACTATATTTTCTCTTTTTATTGTGTTGAAAGGCTTGATTTTACAAGGCAAGTGAAATGTCTCATTTGGACGCGTGTAATAGGTATAGAAGTAACACTCTTCCATCAGTATTTGAGCTCAGGGTGTAACAAGCAACTAAATAATCTCCTCTTCCAGCTGATGCATTTAGAAATTGGTATCAGAAATCAATGACCCATTTCCATAAGGGATTCTCTAGTATTTTTTTTTCTTTCATTCCTTTTTCATGGAAGTCCTGTTGGTATGACACACAGTGACATATCAAGAGCACAAATACAAGCAAGAGATGTGGAGAAAGACGAAGCATGTAAGCTGACATTCAAGCTGAGAACCTCTCATATACAGTATGTTTTGTGCATTATATAGTGCCTGTGCTAACTTAGCTACTGCAGAAAATCTTCTGTAAAAGATCTTTCTCCACACGTGTTTTTGTGTGTGCGTGCTCTTAGTGACGTGCAAAGCACTGTTCTCCCCTGGCTCAGCTGAGGGCCATATTTTGATGTTCCACAGCTCAAGCAGAAAGAAGCTTCTCTGAAGAGTTCGCGATGAGAGTGTAGGAGCTCAAATTTGGATCCAAACCTGGAGCTAAAGCTTGTAATCTTCAGTGGGACTATTCTGTTAATAAAATTATTCATGTGCTATAGTATTTTGTCACAGGATTAGAAATGCAGTAGCTGTTCAATACAGAGATTAAAATATCAGAGGAAAAATACCAATTAATGCAATAAATCAGTTTGTGCTACAATAAGAAAATTAAATTGATTAGCTATTAAGTATAGCCATAAAGGATATTTTAAAAAAATCAGTGCTACACTGACATTTTCATTTTAATGTATCATTTGACCTCGGCCTAGTGGACGAGGGAAAGGCTGTGGATGTTATCTACGTGGACTTCAGTAAGGCCTTTGACACTGTTCCCCACAGCATCCTCCTGGAGAAACTAGCTGCTCATGGTTTGGATGGGTGTACGTTTCGCTGGCTAAAAAACTGGCTGAATGGTCGAGCCCAGAGAGTGGTGATGAGTGGAGTGAAACCTAGTTGGTGGCCAGTCGCGAGTGGTGTTTCCAAGGGCTCAGTTCTGGGGCCAGTCTTGTTTAGTATCTTTATCAATGATCTGTCTGAGGGGATTGAGTGCTCCCTCAGTAAGTTTGCAGATGACACTAAGCTGGGCCAGGGGAGGTTTAGATTGGAGATTAGGTAAAATTTCTTTACTGAAAGAGTTCTGAAGCCTTGGAACAGGCTGCCCAGGGAAGTGGTGGAGTCCCCATCCCTGGAGGTGTTCAAAAAACATGTAGATGTGGCACTTCAGGGAATGGTTTAGCAGGCATGGTGTTGTTGGGTTGATGGTTGGACTTGATGATCTTAGAGGTCTCTTCCAACCTTAATGATTCTATGATTCTGTGTTTTGTATTTTATATAACAAGCAGTGCTGGACTCAGTTATATAAATGAGCAAGTGTTTTATGTGGGTTATTTCAATTATCTGTCCTTGGAGAAGGTGAATGAAAAATAGCTCCAACTTAGTCTTAGCATCTTCATTTTGACAGTTGTAATATGCATATTAATGAAGAATCTGAAGTGTAGAGGAATGAGTCCGTTTATAAAAGCTGATGTCCTCTTAGTCCTTAATTTTAGAAGGAAAATAAAAAGAGGAAGAAAGAGAGAAACCAAGCTTGTGTTCTGTGGCTTGCCAAGTCTTCTTGAAACAGCTTGCAGTTGCAAGATAGCTCAATCAGCAGCACATTCATCAGTGGAAGACTATAATCATAGTAATACTTGGAGCATATAGTGAAGAAGAGACAAGTCAAATCTGGCAAGGTGTTGTATGAAGTTTTTATATCTGGTTTTAAACTGAGTCAGAGCATTGCTACAAAGAGTAAATTTGCCTAAGTCCTGTAGTAGGGTTTAATCAGCAAACTGAATTTAAATGTCAGGAATTATTTAGCTAATATCTTTATAGCAACATAAATTGAGAGATGTGGGGCTTTCACAAAGTATGATTATTGGGATTAATTTGCTTCATACAAGATGGAGTTTTAAAATGTACAGTTTTGGTACAACATTAGTAAAATATATGCCAAAAATGCAGAACCTGAAGATTTCAGGCGACAAAGATCTTTTCCCATTATTTATATTTTTTTATAGTTTAATAATCTGTTAAGGCTAGAAGGGTTAGTTGTAATCCTTATTGTACTTGTCTGAGCTGTGTGTTGATTTCTGAAGAACAGGGTTTTTTCTGTTTTTTTGTTAATGTTGTTATAAGGTATTGGATCAGATTAAGTGTATTTAAATTGGTATGCAAGAGGGCAGGCTTCCATCAGTTGTCTGTAACATTGCAAAAGCTGCTAAATAGTAGATACAAGGGCAAATTAGTCAAATGCCTTAACTATTCCTTAACATACAATTATCTATTAAACAGAATAACATCAGTCCAGCATGGTTTTGGTGTCACTAGGTAGAAGGTGTGCTTTTCTGCAAAGCAGTAAGGGAGATGAAGTCTTACAGAGTAATCTTAGAGCTAAGTTTTCTAGTCTGCACTGGAAAATTGATGACCTATGTCTAGTTTGGCATGAGAAATAGCTGACAGTGAAAGGCAACAAGTACGTTAAAAAATGTTATATAGGGACTACAGACTATGATCATTTCTCAACACTTTCCTTTAGTTGTTGTAGCACACTAAATATTGGAAATGGAGTTGCCTGGATGTCACATTCTGTGCGAGTTGTCTGCCTGATCTGTCCAGACATTTTATAACTCTGCTTTTAGCCATTGGGTGGATTTGTGACAAAAACTAATTTGAGCTCTTTCATCCTTGATTTAAGGAGGGGCGGGGAGGGGAACCTTCTGATCTGAGATACCAGCAGACAGTAAGGCATTCAGAGAGAGTGAGTGGCCCAGTTGCCAGGAAGACATAGTGAGACTCCAGCTCAGTGTCTTGGTAAAGTGGTTGAGCCACTCACTAAAGCCAGATATAAGGTATGTGAGTTTTAATGGAGAGTGTCTGTTCATGGTATAGTGAAATAGAGATGGCAGGAGGAACCTTACTTGTTTGAAGCATTTTTTTTTAATAACTGGCACTGGAACGGATTACTTCTTTCTTCTGGCACCTGATTTTTGAGGGTTTCCATAATTCATCATCTACCCTTCATCAGACTAAAACTCTAAAATTCATTCCATTTTCTTCTTCCTCTCTCTTCCCCATTTACTACAAACCAAGTCACGTTATTTTTGAGAATGCACTTCCTTAAATCTCATCTCTTTAATTAGAAAATGCATACAAAAATTAGTAATAAGATTTAAATGCTATCAGTGGATACTGTAATAGAAGCACTTCGTTTCTGGAGTTTGATCCCCACTGAAGTGCTATGTTTCAAAGCAGGAGTTAAGGGAGGATTGTCTAAGTGCATTAAAAGAGATTCAGAAGAATTATGGAAACTCTTACATCAGTCCGCATGGCAAAGGGCTCAAATGGGGAAAAGGAGGAAGTGTTTTCTAAGATTTCATTCTTTATATGCATCTATACCTTCTTAGCAGTGTACAATAGATGACCAAACCAAGCTTTTATTCCATTTGACTTACTATTTGCTGTAATTCTTTGTGTGTGACTTAATTTTAAAATGTGAAGATTCAAGCCTGTTCCTTACTGAAGTCTAAGGCAGTTGGTTTTGATGGAAGCAGAATTAGGCAACTGGATTCCCCTCCCTGTGCTAACTCTTCGTCATGCGGTACAGTGTCTCTCGCTTACCCAACCACATAACTGGAGGTAGAAAGCATATTGCAGGGTTTCTTAATCACATGCAAATTCCATTCACGTGCCCAGGTTTTCAGAGCAGACTTGGAGATTTAACTGTACACACCCTGTTAGTCTCAATAGGAGCTGTGTGGCTAAATCCTCTGAATTAGTTTTGGAAAGAAAAAAAAAAAAAAAAGGAGTCATGCAGCCTAACCACCTGGAACATTTTGCTGCTTTTTAAGACGCGATCTTCAAGCAAATTTTCTGGCAAAAATTGAGGCTGCTGGTGAATGAGAAAACAGGAGCTGTTGAGTTTGTCTAAGGTATTCCTCCCCTTTAAAGCCTCAAAGGTATCAAGTAATAATGAATAGGGTCCAAGAGACATGTCTGGGGGAAGCATGATATCCCTTCTATCCAGATTCATAATTATCAAGCATTTTTAGAATGTGTTTGTAGAACTAATCTGGACTAGCTTTGCTTTCTGGCAAGATTGAGCACTGCTGCGCAGGACATTAAGTGTTCTCATGTTTCTCTAATGCTTATAGGTAAGCACGTACAATTAGTCTTTATAGGTGTAGCTTCAATGGGTTGCGATTAACACCTCCAAATTAATCTCTCTGGTTTTTTCCTCCTTTCACAGACAATATTCTCACCTGAAGAGAGATGGCAGAAATCAATTCTCCTGTAAATATAAAGGAAAAGGTAGGTTCAAGTAACAGCACAGTGCAAACCAAAATGATATTTGCATGCGTATTTCATCCCTGTTCCTTCAAACACCGTTCACATACTTAACTTGAATATACATTGATTCTGTGCATGAAGTTAAGTACACAGACAGGTACCTATGGGATTTGTATAATCATTTTGATGGATGAGAAACATTTTTGGTTTTCTGCAGAGACAATAATTTGTCAGATAGACTTCTCTTATTCCTTTGTGATTCCTGATGCTGTGGAGAATAGCACTTTGTGATGATTGCTGCTGTACAAAATACAAGCTTTGAAGAAATACACCCTTTAGAAAATAATTTTTCTGACCAAAAATGTGACATCTGCACTACTCAAAGGCAATTCCTAAAATTACAGGGCCGGAAAAGAGTAGATTTTTGTTCCGGTGTAAGTAGCTCTGCTCTTAACTGTGTTCTATGTGCTTGAGTGTGTCCTCTCCGTATCCTGGCTGCTGCTAGAGACTCACTACCCTTTCAGGAGCAGTGAAGGACCCAGAGCTAATTAGTATACAGATATGAGGTAGGTCAGGAGATCTTTTGTGATTCCCAGCAGGCAGATTGTGAAGAGACAATCTAACCCATAGATATTCCCCACCAACATAAATAGGAAACCAGGACATCTGTCAAAGAATATGAAAAAAGGAGAGAGAGAGAGAGAGAAGTGGGAAGACTGTAGGAGTGTAAAATGATAGGGTTGTATTTTAAAAGAAGCCAAGATTTTTGAGAATTCATCTGAATCATCATCTTTTATAAAACCAGATTTTGTTCTATTTCACGTTTAGGAAGAGAGATGGAGCTTTGCATTTAGGAAGTTCAGAGGAGGCTATTGAGTTCCTTGATTTACAGCTTTATTGAGCCTAATGTATATCTCTGATACAGATTTTAAGGCAGTGTGATAAATGCTAAAGGTCAGAATCCAACTCTGTCAGTGAGCCCAAGTCTGTCTGGGTATCAGTGAAAAGTTGATTAGGACCATTCACTTCATGAAAAATGCACAAGGAGAAAGGATCAAGACTGACTGAATGTCAAAGGAATACAGAACAGCGAGGGCCATGTGAAACTGAGAAATGTAGTCATCCTCCGCTGTATCCTAACACCTGTCTGTGGCACATTACACATCCTGCAGGGCATCAGGCACGTGAAATATTCTCTTCCCTCTATTCCTTTCCTTTCCATAGACAGGCTTAGAAATTTGTGTATGATTCCTTATATTAACTCTTTTCCTCTGCTGACAGAAAAAAATATTCAGCAGAAAAATACTTGCCTAACTTCAGTTTTGCAATTCAAAACTTCAGTTTTGCAATTAGGTGGACTGATAAAAAGGAAAAAATCATTTGGCCTGAGGAATGCGTGCAAGATACTGTAAATGTGGCTTTCCAGTCCAGAAAAGTCCCAAGAAGTGATAGAGAATTAAGAGGTAACATAACATACCACAGCATGACAGAGAAAAGAAATAGCCTTGAACTAGAGGTCAGTAGTCAGATTTTTAGTTAACTTGCTGTTTTGCTTCCAAATTCACAAATAATGAACTTCTCAGTCAGGTAATGTGTTTCTCAGAACTGATCGTGGCCAGTGGTTAGTGGCTTAGACTTTGCATTTGGTTTATAAAGACTTGATGAACCGTGACAACTACTGAGCCTGAAACTAGGTTTCCTGAAGTTTCAGTTTGTAATGATGTTTCCTGAAAGAACAGTGGCAAACTGTTACCTGCCCACCAACACATGAATAAAGCTGCTGAGGAAACAGCATAACAAGTGATGATTTATACTAAGTAGTTCCAGTGGGAATGAGTTCCTGTTCAGACTGTTGCATCCATCTTTTGCTGCTTACTCACTTTCTTTGCTTTCAACAGGATGTAGAGTTTTTTTGCTTTATAACCCCTGATGGGGAAAAAATTCCTTACCTGTTGCGCTGACCAGGTGCCTGCTTTTTGAGTAGTTTTTCCTCATATTTGTTGTTAACTCCTCAGTCACTCATTGTGCTTGCGGATTTGCATGTCAGCATGAATCTGTATTTCAGTGATGAGTATCTTCCTTAGTCCTTAATAACAGCACAAGGTTTAAATATTGAGTAGCATGATGAATTTTGCAATGGAAAGTAATGTCATCAAATCCTGTCCCCTAGTGCCAGAGTGCTGGAAGGTGAATTACAGTAACTCTCAAAATGCAACTCAGTAAATCATTTGAAGTTCTGCCTCTTTACTGGATAGCTTGATTTTTTTTTTAAATTAATTTAGCCAGTTTTAGAAGTGCGTGATTTTACACATCATCTGTTTCTCTTTTGCTAGTTTAAGAATGGAGAACTGCAACAGGGCTTTTATTCCCACTAGATATTTGCTATTCCAAGTCTGATATCTGCTAGGAGTATCTAAAATCAAATGTTTATGAACTGTTTTGGTTTGGCCTGGATAAATGCCAGGTGCCCACCAAAACTACTCTATCACTCCCCCTCCTCAACTGGACAGGGGAGAGGAAATATGATGAAAGGCTCGTGGATCAAGATAAGGACAGGGAGAGATCACTCACCAGTTACTGTCACAGATAAAACAGATTGAACTTGGGGAGAAAAGAAAGTTTAATTTATCACCAATCAAATCAGAGTAGGATAATGAGAAATAAAACTAGATCTTAAAACACCTTCCCCCCACCCCTCCCTTCTTCCCGGGCTGAACTTCAATCCTGTTTCTCTATCTCCTCCCCCCGAGCAACACAGAGGGACAGGGAATGGGGTTACAGTCAGTTCATCACACGTTGTCTCTGCCGCACCTTCCTCCTCGGGGAGGACTTCTCACACTCTTCCCCTGCTCCAGTGTGAGGTCCCTCTCATGGGAGACAGTTCTCTACAAACTTCTCCAGCATGAGTCCTTCCCATGGGCTGCAGCTCTTCACGAACTGCCCCAGCATGTGTCCTTCCCGTGGGGTGCAGTCCTTCAGGAACAGGCTGCTCCAGCATGTGTCCCCCACAGGGTCACAAGCCCTACCAGCAAACCTGCTCTGACGTGGACTTCTCTCTCTATGGGTCCGCAGGTCCTGGCAGGAGCCTGCTCCAGCGCAGGCTCCCCGTGGGGTCCCTTCCAGGGGCTACAGGTGGAGATCTGCTCTACCGTGGACCTCCATGGACTGCAGGGGGACAACCTGCCTCACCATGGTCTTCAGCACGAGTTGCAAAGGAAGACTCTCTGCTCCGGCATCTCGAGCACCTCTTCCACCCTCCTTATTCACTGACCTTGGTGTCTGCAGAGTTGTTTCTTTCATGTCGTCTCACTCCTCTCTCCTCACTGCTGTTTCACTGCAGTTTTTTTTTTCTTCCCTTTCTTAAATATTTTATCACAGAGCTGCTACCACTGTCGCTGATTGGCTTGGCCTTGGCCAGCAGCAGGTCCGTCTTAGAGCCGGCTGGCACTGGCTTTATCAGACATGGGGGAAGCTTCTGGCAGCTTCTCACAGAAGCCACTGCTGTAGCCCCCTCGCTACCAAAACCTTGCCACCCAAACCCATAACATGAACATAAACATTTTAAGGCAGAAAAATAATTGGATTGATACACTCTGTTACAAACAGTTCCTCTCTTTATTCCTGTATATTCTATCAGTGTTTAGTACCACTAAACCCCTATGCCAAAGTGAAAACTTAGTTTAACAACAATTAACATTTTATTGCACAATTGCTGGGTTTTATTCTGGAAAATATAGACTAATAACCTGCTAAGTAAAGGCTTAGTGACTGAACAGCCTAAACCTCATGAACTCTCCATGTATCAGCTGAGAAGCTAGCATACTCGGTTTGCCATCTTCAGCTGGACAAGTCTGTCTAAATGAAGTTGTCATGGCACAGAACCTCCGTTTGACATTTCATCTTTGGTTTGCAGTATGGTGGCTCTCTCTGCCAGCAACGAACTGAGTAACTCTAAAGCAACTGTAGCTTTAGAACCCTCCGAGTAATGCACTGGAAACACAAGGAAAGGGTTGAACAGATGTGTTCTGCTGAGTTGGCTTTAATTATATTTGCACGTAGACTGCTAAAACGTAAGGCCTTTATTTGCACATTTGAAAAGCAGACATATTTACAGCTTCCTGGGAAGAGAATCAAAATCAAATCCACTTCTCACTTGGAAAACTTGCAGAGCAAGACATGGTTACGCCACACATATTTGAAGCAGTGAGTTTAATGTTTACTTTTATCCACCTTTTTTGGGGTGGGGGGTGGCGGGGGGAGGGGAAGACGGTATTTCTGGGAAATAAAACCAAGATTTATAAATTTAATTATTCTTGCTGAGCTCCACAAATCCATTGCCATCAATACAAATATAAGCAGGCCTTGTTAAAAAGAGCAGAATACAGTTCTTTCCCAGTTCTCCCTTTCTTCTACCTCAGTACTTGCAGATCATAGTGTATTTAAGACTTTGATCCTGCTAGGACTTGAATGAAGCCAAAGGAGCTGTATGTCTGTGCACCAGTACTTATTCTTGGAAGTTTCTGCGAAAGTAGAACACAAGTTTCTCCTTAAATTGAATATTGTTTCTCTGTGACAAAAATATATTACAGAGCCCAGTTCTAGCATGTTTGTTGGTTTGTTTTGTTTTTTTAAATGGTGGCCTTTTCCCTATGTTCTCTCCATGATCAGCTTCTAGTTATTCAAGGAAATAAGACCTCTGCCACTGGTTTAAAGGTGCTGTGAGCCTGAGGCAGACATTTTGGGCATTATGCTCACACACGGGCTCTAAGACCATACCCTTAATTTGAGTCACAAGAGAATGCTACTGTAATAGTGATACTTGCATAATTCATTCTTGGCATTTCAGCTGAAATAGTTTATAAAGTCAATAGGTTAAACATTCTTCTTCCTTCCCCCCAAAGAGATTTATGTAAGTGTTGGCCTGCAATGTCAGGAAGGCTAATGGAAGTTTCCATAGTTGGCAGAGGCTCCTGCAGCTGTGATACTCTTGTGGGGAGCCAGGACTGTTCTGATTACCATATTTTCATGCATATAACCCACAGATTTTCTGGAAAAACACAAGTTCTGCATTTCAGTAGCTGCAAGGGTCGTTACATGCCTGCATAGCTAGTACAAGGAGAAGTTTACCGTCAGGACACCTCTCAGAGTAACTCCCTCTGCCTTGACCCTTGCTATGGTCTTCCTTCACTATGCCGCTCTCCCTCTTGCCTCTGATTATACTCATCTCTGTGCCTGAAAATACAGTATAACAAAGGACTTGTTTTCTAGTATCTGGATTTTCAGAGACTGAGAGTTATACATAGTTCAGATAATATGCACGCAAGTTCACTGGATTAAAGGATAAAACAGGCCAAAGTAGTTGGCTTAAATCCAGAATAATTCCATAAAATTAATGGAGTTATTCAAGCATTTAACCTAGTACCTCACCAGAAGAAGTTCTGAGATTCTGAATGACAAGTCTTCCAAAGAAGAAGCAATAGGAGTGAGGAATCCAAGCGATGTATTGTCTCCTGCAAAGAAATATTGGGAATTGTTCAAACTTCAGGACTTGCTGTTGGGCTGCCTTTTTTTGTTGTTGTTATTTTTTTTTTTTTTTTTAAATTGTGTGTCTAAACATGTTTGAACAAATGGGATCTGGTGTCAGCTTGAATTAGCAAAATACTCATTCAGATTAAAATCTTTCTTTTGGGATTATGTTAGAAGCGAAGTTTTGGTGAAGTTCTCCTGAAAGGCTTGCTTTTTCTTTTGTCATTTCAAATGTCAGAGCTGTAGGAGCAGATGGGCAGGTTTGTTACATAAGCTGCAAGAAGGAAATTTTATTCAGATGCATTTTGGGGGGTTTCACAGTTTTGTTTACATTACATCATAACTGTGGTTTTCGTAAGGGATACTCAGCATGCAAGGAAAGAGTAGGATTGATAGTGGAAGGAATGGAAGAAGTATATAAATTGAAAATCATACATTACAATAGCAGATAGTTTCCAGTCTATAATTTTACTAGGTTTCCTTAAAGTTGGCCTTTGCAGCTGTTCCTTCCCATGTGTCGAAGTAGATGAACTTAGTCCAAAGACCAGCAAAGTTGATCAAAATGCATTTGTGTCACTTGATGAGCCATTTAACTTGGGTTAAGGGTATTATAGATTCAGGTCTCTAAATAGTGCTGTCACTATTCAAGCAGAACAGTTCTTACTGAGGCAAACTTTAACATATTCTTTCAGGACTCCTGAAATGTCTGTTTCTTCCATTTAATTAGTTTACAAAATTGGGGGACAGGGTGACATCATAAATCCATGATGATTGCCTAAAGTAGTTCACTGCAGCAAGTAGAATTTGTTTTGTGCTTATTGGGGATAAATGTTCTGAAGGTATCAGTGTGATAAACAGGCCATGTAGTGGAAAGAGAGGTGCAGACCTGTTATTTTGCTCAAAGGGGCTTTTAACAACACTTATTCAGTGTGTCGTCATGAGCTCAGCGAGTAGAGCTTCTGGAAAAATGTCTCTAATGCAAGAAATAGGCTCTTAATGCAGGAAAGTCAAATTGTATTTATGAAATATATTTGTGCAGGAGTTTTCAAAACCTTAAAAAATTCTGCCATGAAGTGTTTTTAAAATGCATTTTCCTGCTTAATGTAGCCAGGACATCTGCTAATGCTGAATTCCTAGGTTATAGAAACCAGCAGAGTTCTACAGACAAACCTCCTTGCCTGCTCCTCTTGCAGGACTTGGGCCAACCCCAACTGGAGGTATAATCTAGTTGAACATGACTTACACTGCTATCTGTTCTCAGCTGCAGTGGGTATATACGGTGTATATGTGTACATAAAGATTTGCTATTGACATGTGGTAAAAATAAAGTAGGAAAATGTCTGTGTATTTGTTGATAACCATACTTCTGAGTTTAGCTCCTAACCTAGAGAAAAAGCTGTTGATTCTAATCTTTAGTACAAAGTGAAGGTAGATCTGCGTTAGTGTTCCTACCCACACATAAGAAAGAATATTTCTAGCTGAAGAAGTGACCTTAATAGTAACTTACTTCAAGGGGATTAGAGCAGCTGTGTTCAGGAGTTTCAGAACAGCCATGAGCTTTCAGCAAAGAAGTTTAATTTGTCACTATGTCAGAAATATATAAACAAATTCTCTGAGCCCCGGATATGTTACTTATTCACTAGAAACATCCTCTTTGAGACGATGCCAAGGTGGAGCAGATGGAATAGAGCAGCAAACAGGCAGCGATTGATTCCATGTTGTTACAGTTGCCTGGGAACCATTTGAAACTTGACAGAGAACCTAAAGGACGCAGAGGAATACACAGCAATGTCAGCTTCGTTCTGGACGCAGAGTAGGTAATTTGCTGTCACAGCATTGAGGCAGGCTGTATTTTTTTTTTTTGAGCTTGACTTATCAGGAAAGTCTTATTAGATGGGTGTTTATGAGGACTTCAACTAAGATACCATGAGAGGTTACAATTTCAATGTCCTCCTCTCCTGTGTGCTGTATTCCTCAGAAGTAACCCATTACTGATTTTTTTTTTTGTTTTTGTTTTTTGTTTTGGCAAGCCACAGATTTGCCCCAAGGGAAATTGCCTATAGCTTAACAGTAATCCTCAGAAAAATAGTCAGGTGTATCTGATCAGACCTTGGGGATTTTATTTTGGAGTAGAAACAGGTTATCTGAGGGGACTTGGAACCTTTTTCAATTTTGGTATCACTTCTGGGCAGTCCTCATCAATTTGTGTAAGAGACTGATAAAAACAACCTCATGACTGTGGAATTCTGGTCCTGATGAGATGTAACCTGGCTCAAATTGCAGCAGCTTTAACAGAGCCTGAGCAAGCATTTCAAGCTAAGTGTGCTTAAGACTTAAGCTCAGAAAAGTGATTAAAAGTCTAAACTTTGAACTAGCTTTAGCCTTGTCCAGAAGAGTAGCTAGGTCCATAGGAATTAAAGGCATGCTTGCAAGGTGGGTCTCTGGATCATGGGTTTAAACGGAGGCTGATGTGGGTTCTGCCTTCGATGTTCTTGAGCATACACAGTTGTTTTCAAGATCACAGCTTTATATTTTAGATTTGTGATTGCTTTAAGGTAACTTTTTATAAGCTGAAATTCTGAGTAAGTCGTCTTAGTAGTAAACAAAGAAATGTGCTTTCCAGTCTGGTTACAGGAGGAAAAGCCCAGGAATTTAACTACTTTCAGTGACAGCTTCTCAACTAATGCTGACATTAACAGCGCAGTTATCAGGTTTAGAAGGTATGTTACTGAATTCTTTTCGTGTCTCGGAATGCTTGTCTACCATCCAGATGATGACAGAAATTCACTGGGAGTCTACGTTCTATAAGAACAGGATGATTCACAAAAATCATTAAAATAGTTGACTTCCCTGTAGTCTGTCTGGTAATGTTGTTCCTACGATCAGGTTTCAGTGAGTAGGAAAAAAAATTTTTTTCCTACATACACAGAAATAAATCTAACAAAGTAGACTGCTGTGAGCTTGTTCTTGCAGACTGTTAGGTATTAATGCAGTATCATGCTTTTTAGGAGATTCTTTGGCTCTTGTACTTTTTTCATACTCTAGAATTTTAAATATTTATTTAAAAGGAATTTGTTGATGAGAAGTCATACAATATTGGATTATTCTAGTTCCATAATCTGTTGCTTACATATTGAGAAGATGGATGTTCTTGGTAAGTTTGAGGACTGTAAGTTTAGAGAGATAAAGGTGGGGATTATCTCCTGCCCTGGAATCACCCTATCAGACTTTTAATAAAAATGAGCTCTGTATAGTTTTCTGGATTGGGAAGTGACTGACTTCTCTCAAACAGCTGGAGACTTGTAAGCAGTTGAGGTGTATAGCCATATGAGCAAAAGAGCTGGTTTATCACCTGAACTCAGCAGGCGAACCAGACAAGGAGCCAGCATAGCTGGACTGCCTAGATCCAGCTCACATCCAGCTATTTAAGCCCTCTCCCGCTTGTCATCTGTATTTGTCAAGCATTGCTGGAGCTTTACCGTGCCTCCATTCATCACAGTCTCTGATGACCTGCAGCTGTAGAAGTGTGCTTGTGTTAGGCTTACGCTATTGGGAAGGTTGTCTGCTCCTGCCTTTGCCTTTTTATTTTGTATTGGTATGACTCTTTCCAGAAGCATATGGGACATGTTTTGCATGTGGGGAAGACCTGAACTTCAAACACAGAAACCTACAAGTATTTTTGAAACCAGGGTGAAAGGACTAAGAGGGGGAGTATCTCAAACCTTGAAATTTGCATTTCTAGGCTAAGGCTGTCACATAGCCTAGTCTCCCTCAACATGCTTTGTCCGCCTCCCAGATACAGTGTCAGGTCACAATTTGTCAATAATTTCTGGATGTCCAGAAATCGCTGACTTTTTCATTGCCTGTGTACAACAGTTCCAGTGTATTCTGGATGAAAACATCAGTCAAACAGTCCGTATGTTGGAGACCTGATGACTGCCACACAGATCTGTCTGTCTTTGAAATTCCAGGAAAAATATGGTAACTTCTCTTTTGTTCCTAAAAATTTTTAAGACAAAATATTTTATTTTGGAACAAAACCTTTGGGATTTCTCCTTTGTTGGAATTCTGGGTTTATATCTGCTTTCATTGTCTCTGAACAGAGCAGTATATATGTATTTTTTCTTAATATTGACGTATAGTACTGGTTGCAAATTTTACTTTTCATCTGTCTTATCCCACGTAAGTCACTGTAGGAATCTGGAAAGCAGAAACACTAACAACTTGTAGGTAGTCTGGGTATCGTAGCATACATTCACAAGGGAAGCAGATTAAGAAAGTGTAAGCAATTTATGATATGGAATTTCCTAAGTCCTGGATGCTTTACTTCACAGTCTGTTGATCTTTTCCTGAGGAATTTTTTCATGAAACTGCTTAACTTTTTTGTTTTCTAAGTGGAAAGATAAACAAATGCATATTTTGTACACCAGTCAACAAAGAATATTTTTGGGTTTTGGCAGTAGAACTGCTGAGCTCTGCAGTACATTAATATTCTCTAAATCAAATTTTTATATAGTCCAACTAGAAAGGGACTGTGTCCACAGTGTTGGTTGTATACTTAATTTCTGTTCTCTGTATTGGTGAGTATTCTTTCTAAGATCATAATATTGCTGGTTTTGGGTTATCTCCAAAACTAGAATGTTTCCATAACCTTTTTGTATTTAATCATAGTACTAGTCAGATAAAGCACAGTTTAGCTTTTAATTCTGGTTTTTCTATTAATCAAAAATTTCTTAACAAGACCATACAATGCAAACAGAAAGTCTTCAGTAGATTCTGTAGTCCAAAACATAGTTTGCTTGGTTGAGTTCTCGTGTGTCAGTGTTCTCTACCCTACAGATATTATTCTTAATGTCTTTAAGAAGTTCCTAAACTGCAGTGTGTGGCGAGTTGCCTGATCCGTCCTGTGTTCTTGGCCTCACTTTGTTATTTCCAGATGCTTCCTGAGGCTTCCAGACCTTTCATAGCAAAGAAGGACCTAGAAGCCATATGAAAAATTCCCATGCTTATGTTTAAAGATGGTTAGAATACACTAGATATTTCCTTTTACTATTTTTCCTGTAAGCAGTTGCCACAAGGACATTATGCAATTTTGAGTAGGCAGAGAGATGATCACATGATTGTGAAAGAAGAGAGGAGGATTTTGTGAGAATGTGAAGATGTAATCCACGTGGTGGAAACATTTGGCAGCTACCAGCTTGAACATAAAATGGACTGCAGCTTGTGGCCTGCCTTACTCTAGTGTCTTTGCCAACTTTTATTGTTATGGACCCAGTTCAGTTCATACTTGTTGCAGCTTTATCAGTAAATAGCATGCTTGTGCCCACAATCAGAACAGTAAAACTCCTTTTTTTTCCCCAGGGCTTTCTCTGTACATCCTGTTGACTTGGGTTGGTTTTCACTTGAATGCCTGCAGTGTATGGCGAGCTATACTTGCTGCTTCCCTCCCCATGCATACACGTCAGCTGAAGAGATAAGCTTGAGCAGACAGATTTTCTGTATAGTTTCTGCCAACAGCAGCCTCTGGTTCAAGCGGACCAGTAGACAGCCTAGCCTGTCTCAACTTCCAACATAAAGTTACATGTGCTTACTAGAGACTCCAAAGCAGCCAGCTCTTGGGCTGGGACCTAGCTTGTGGGCAAGCCCTGCCCAGTCATAGGGTGGTAACGTTAGGCAAATTATTAGATAGGGGTTTGGAAAAGGTCCTGGGGAAGTAGACAAGCACTTTAAGTCCACTGCCCTCTAAATTATGGTTTTGGCCCGAGTTGTCCAAGGCTAGACTTGCTACTTGAAATGTGTTGTGGGCAAATGTGAAGCTGCAGAGAGATGTGTGATAGGATGATGGACAGGAGCAGAATAAATCGTACAAAGTAGATGTACTAAAGTTGCGTGCTGAAGTCAGAAAGTGGCCTTCCTTACACAGTGAAAGAGATGAGCTTGTGTTGAAAGCATCCTCCAGAAGGTTTGATCCTGTGTGGATTTAGCTGAAGCAAATAACAACCTTCTGTGGTGCTGAAGCAAAGTCCAGCAGGCATCGTGAATCTGAGCCCACGGTCACTGTGCATTAAGAGAACCTGACATGAGCTGTGGCTTATGTTAGTGTACAGGACAGTCAAATACGGTGGTTGAGGAGCAGGGTGAACATACTACAGCAAAATCAGATTTTTGGTCATAAATCTGAGCACTTAAGTGTTGTGAATCACCTTTTGGTGTCTCCACTGATGGAGACGCCTTAAAGGGAATCTGGAAAGATTGTTCTTCAGCATCTAAATGGACAGCTAAGACAATGTTGCGTGAATACCCTCACCATGTAAGCCAGCCTAGTTCCTTTAACCAGCTCTATCCTCACGGATTATTTTTTCACAATTGTATTTCACAGTACAATAAAAAGACCACCAGTGCTTCACAATCAGAAATTAGCATGACAACATTGTCATGCAGTAAATAAAGTACAGCCTAATCAAGGATGTATTCCCACAGAAAGATGACAAAGGAGGGTGCTGGATTAACACTTGCAGTGCAATAACAAGTTTCTAATAGTAAATACATGCTGGATAGCTTGACACAGAAGCTCAAAAAGCTGATTTTGAACAGCTAGACTGGTTTTGGCACCAATTCTCTTGGTTTTTTTCAGAGTACTACCATAGGCTTTTGATAGTTTTGCTACTTATGTTTAACCAAGTATTTTTATTTTGGCACTGCCTAGTAAAGCTTGTCTAACACTAAAACAATATAGTAATTAAGTTTCAGGTAACTATTTACTTTCAACTATATTACATGGGCATGAGAAAGTAAATCATCAGCATGGTTCCAATAGGAATATTGTATTTAAAACATAGTGGGTTGAATTAGCATTTGGTGTAAATGGGTACTGAAGACAATACAGCAATAGCAAATGCTGTGAAATTGATGCATGGCATTCCAGAACCGTCTGTGGCTGTAACACCTCAGCCATCGGCAGAGTTTCCTGAGAGAAGAATTTGGCTTCCCATGTCCTTTTTTCAGGTTTTTGTTACGCGAGCTTCCTGGTCACATAAGCGTGGGACAGCAAACTGAAATTAAGCTGAGCAGTCACTAGAGCTTTTAAAAATGGCACTGTTTTCTTTTAGCCTGTGACTATTTCCATGCATGTGATTGTTTTCCAGATGTCAAAAAACAATCGATCATAACTTTGATGTAGCAAGGCCGTGCAACATCCTTGTTGAATTGATTGTGTGCTCTGTAAGTTTGCATAGGTGATGTGTCTTGTCAAGTTGCATGGCAGCAAATAGAACATTTAGGAAAGAGGTATAAGGCCAAATACTGTCAGTTAATTCACTAGTTCTCCTGCTGTGACTGAGGGTAGGATTTGCTTCTAGGCTTACTGGCTACCAGTTCTGTGATTTGGTTCTCTTGAAGCTATTGTTTTCATTATTTGCATGGGCCAGGTAAGAAGACGATGGGTATTGCTTCATACAGATGCATTGTTGTATACTTGTAAGCACATCATGTATAACATGCATTTATATAAACATGCATTGGCACAGAGGTTCCTTGTTGTCTAAAGGGGTATGGTAAACCCGTATGTTATTGTCTGCTTCCTTTTTTTTCCTTCCAGATCAATGCAATCCGAACAATTGTTCCGAACAAAAGCAATAATGAGATAGTCCTGGTGTTGCAGCAGTTTGATAACAATGTAGACAAGGCTGTTCAAGCTTTCATGGATGGTAAGTACAGTGTACCTTTCTCACTAAGGCATGAGAGATTCAGTTGCATGCTAAAGTGTTCATTGGCTCTGGTGGCTCAAAATATATTCTGTTGTTCTGCTGAAATTCAGATGATTGTGACACTTAGAAAGTTAGGGGTTTTTGTTTGTTTTTGTTTTTTGTTTTTTTTTAATAATTGATCTTCCTATCTGCGCCGTTGCTTCTTCACAGTACGAGTTTGACATGGCTGTTTATCTGTTCTACCTGCCTTTGCCATTTTTTTGGTGCCATTCCTGTTGCAGGCCTTTATTCTGCATGAAAGTTAATCCTATTTAAAGTAAACGTGTCAGAATATGATTCACTATTGAACCTACAGTAACTAATATGAATTTGGGATAGTTCTGAAGCACATAACCCAGGCCCCTAAACCCCTGAACTGGATGTGTACACTGACATTCAAACTTCAGTCTGAATTTTGCAAATAGCCTTGACATTTATAATGGCTGAACCAAAACTCCATTGAAAGTTTGAGCCGCTCTAAATCTGGATCTGAGGTTGTATTTTGCATCATGAGACCACCTCTAATGAAAGGTCACTTTCATTTAAATAACACTTTTCTGATAAATATATAATGGCAAGTATTTTGAACTTTTATCAAAGTCTGTAAGAAACTCTTTGCAGGAATAATAGCATATCGTGAGTAAATCCTCTCAAAATCTTTTGTAGCTTGGGGCTGCTTAAAATATACTGGAAGTTCAATAGTCTCAAAAGCCCTGTATATCTTAAAAGTGCCTCATAGTGTTGATTTGCCATCTCACCAAGTTGCTTATTTCATATCTATTTTACTTCAGAATAGTTTGGGGTTTGGTTTGGATTAATTTGCTAAAATGCGTCAACCAAAAAGTGTCATGATGTACTAGGAATTACTTACCAGTATGCAAAAAGCAGATGGAAGCAAACTGGACTGTTTATAAATGCAGCAGAATTCTTCTATCAGATCTATATGGTGCCTCTTAATTCAGGCATCTGCATAGACGGTCATATTCTGATAGATGTGTGGAAATTGGAGTTTGTTTGTGCACACGCACACAGAGAAAGGAAAATGTGATGCACTTAGTTAACAATAATTTTGTTTCCCTTTAATATTTCCTGGGAAAAGTAGTGGAGGGTTGCTCCATGATTATTCAGTAAAATCCTTTTATGCAATTTATTTTGTCTTAAGTTACCATTGCTCAGTTCTGGTCTATGAGTTGTGTCAAATGGCTCGTCAAAAGGGGAGGTGCTTTCATAGCCGTATGCCATCATCTGCTATGAGGAAGAAACAGGGCAAAAGCAAGCCCTGTTACAAGAGTGCTACAAAGTTTTGAAGAAAAGCAGGCTGTTGTAACCTGAGTTCAAATGGTCTTCATTTGATCTTCACCAGCTTATGCTCATTGTGCCTTGAGTTCAGACGTCTTTGCAAGTGAGCATTTGAAAACAACCAATATTTGTTACTGTCTGGAAACAGCATGAGAAAAGGCATGTGTCCGTTCAGCTGCTACTGTGGACGGAATGAATCTACCACTTTGAGTATCTTTTCATGTGAATGACAAAAATTGCTGAGATTGAACTTGCACAATCGCAGAGAACGCATTGCCGCATGCAGTGAAAAACATGGGGATGGCCATGCTGAGTGAAAAGGCTGAGCACTCATGTTTAACGCTTCTGAGAGGTGCTGCATGCTGAATCGGCAAATGTTCACAGTTAGTTTTCTGGGATCAGCTTGTATCTGGAGTGGCGTATAGGTGATGTGTCTATCACAAATTTACTTCTATACGTTAAATTTGAGTTAAATAAAGTAGTGGTTCAGATGTTTTATTTGCTGTGTGTTTACCTAATTCAGCATAATGGGAAGGTCTGTTCAGCTGCTCTGTAGACGTGTACAACAAAATGTATTGGTGGGGTCAAATGAGGGTTTTGGGACTTGCACAGTTGGTGCATTTCCAGCAGGAGGGAACTGGAGTTAGTTAGGTGAATCCCTAAAATAACTCTCACTGTACGTAGTATTCACAGGGAAGCTGAGGGAAGCAAAGCTAAGGCAACACCAGCCAACGCAAAAAGAGAGCTGGACGATGCTGTGAAAACAGTTGACAAAGCTGTCAAGTGAAATCATACATTTTCAGCAGCACGGAGTAAAATGGGCAGCAAATGCGTGGGTTTATTTCTTCATACTGAAACATGGTGTCTGTCAAAAAATAGCACACCTTTAAGAGAGGGGATTATATATGTACATAAGTATGTATGTGTAAGATTAATATAGATAAGTGTATGGTTATACACAGAAGTTTTCTTAGCCTTGTGTCTGCATTGTCATGTCATCTAGGACGCAAAATATGGCTTTGATGGATCGCATACAGATTTTTTTCACAATTTAACAAATTAGGTTTAGCACGGCGAGTAAAGCGTGTAATCTCTTCTAATGTGTGTGATAGAGTCACCAGATAATCTCGGGTCTCGGTTATTGTGATAGAAAAAGAATTTTGTTACACTTGAAAACCTCACACATCTTTGGCTCAGTACAAGTTGGCGACTCATGGTGGTCTGAAAACAGCATTCCTTCTCACTACTACTATCATCAAGAGTGCATTGAAATGAGTGAGAAGAATGGCCGAGTACGAAACCCATTTGGAAAGCATAATAAATGAATATTTATTAGAATTAAGCAGCGATGGTAAAGTGATTCTTAAAATCAAGCAGAAGACCTTTAACCTGGTTACGATTCAAAGAATTATTGTGGCAGATACTGCTGTAGTAGTTTGGATGGCGATTCAGATTGCATGCTTACCATGAGCGTCTATTTTCAGCTTTAGGGTCCAGGAGAACAAAATACTGATGTTAACTAGATGCAGAAGAGTTTTCTTCTAAGATGGCAGCTGCCACTGGTCTGGCCAAGGCTCTGCTTGCTTTCTTCCATAAATTTATCTAACCAGCTCATTAGGGCCGGCAGACAAAATTTCAAGTATACAAAACTGTAATCATTTTTCAGTATAAATTTTAACCATTTTTTTTTCTGCCAGGCCTAAGTTTACTGTGTTTGTATGATGCAGAATTTCTACGGGAGACCACAAAATTACTCTTTTGGAGGCTAATAAAGTCTTCATTTTTATATTCTTATGTCTTCTGAATATTGACAGATAACACATAGGAAGTATATGATAAAAATGCCAGAGGATTTTAAAAACTTTCAGAACCTCTAGAGCCGGGGTAGTCTATCTAGTTTACCCAGTGCTTGTACTAGGGTGCTGAGATGCTTTCCTTTTCAGGCAAGAGATTTGAGTGTTGATTTTTCTGGGGCTTATGCTAGTGCTTTAAGTTAGGCGCCCTCTTAATCACTTTGTGGAATGAAGGCCATGTAAAGCAGTAGCGCCAAGTAGCCCATCCACTGTACATAGAGTAATCAAATAAAATGGGCAACCAGAAAGGAGAAAGACAGTGGTTCTCACTTTGTTCTCCCCGCATAAGAGAATTCGCAACAACAAATGGAAATGCCACCCAGCTAGGAGACTAGAAGCTGTTCTGGAATGCACTTGTTCTTTTTTATAGCTGAACTTTTGTTGAAATGTTTTATCTTTCTTTTCTCTAGGCAGCGCAACTCAGGTTCTAAAGGAATGGAATATGACAGGGAAAAAGAAGGTAAGAACTTGCTCTTGAGAATCGAAGTGTTCAGATCATTTATCAGCTGTCTGTAATTGAATGTAGTACTTTTATTTGTCTGCCTTTGCTAACACAGGTGACTTCATTCACAACTGTAGTCAGAATACTTAAAAGCAAATTTGTGCATTATTTTTAATCCGGTTGATCTGTTGCTGTCTCTCTAGCCCAGTGTTCTGAGGGAATTTCTGGGACAGCGTGTGTGTGGGAGCCGGACCCTGAATGAGTACAGAACTAATCCCAAAAACAGTCAATGTGCAGAAACACTTTTAATAAGCAATGGTATCCGGGATAGTCACAGCTGCTTACAGTGCTAGAGTTTTTGCTGCTAGGTGTAAAAATAACTTATGCATCCCTTAGAAGTCACACGTTAATGACACTATCAAGTCAGATACTTCAAGTGTGTATTTGGGATAGGATCTTCGTGCATATGTATCTCCAAGCCGGAGCTATAGCGGGAAGCTGCTCTGGGAGTCACTGTCATGAAGGCCCCTCTTTATGGCTGGGAGAGCTACAGCAGCAGTGGCCAGCCTGCGTCCTCTCTGATCTCTTGATCACTTTCTGCCTGATCAGAGCGATGCCATAAGGGTTTGTCCAGGTTACCGCGTGGATGTCCCCCGGGTGGTTAGGAACTGCTTGTCCTAAGTGACTGCAAACATTTTGAGCAGTATCTTAGTAAAGGCTCTGTTACTGTTTTGCAATGCAAGTATTTTGTGTGGAAGGAAGAGGAAAACTAGTTTGGGGCTTCAGTTTTTATTTGAAATGGTTTATATATTCAGCTGAACAGATGCATTGTGTTGTATAGCACAGCATGGCCTGCAAGTTGTGTTATGCTGATGTCACTTGTATGGCGTCTTAAGATCATGGACAATTTACTGATTACATTTTGAGTTTGAGTTGCATTGAGTGATGTCTCTGTTCTTGCAATATTTCTCTTTTTAGAACAACAGGAGAAAAAGAAGCAAATCTAAACAACACCAAGGCAATAAAGATCCTAAAAACAAGAATGGTGGACCTGAGAAGGCATCTCAAGAGCCCCAGGGAATATATAACTGCCATCTGCATGGATGCTCTAAGGACAACACTTGCACTGGTTCTGCCAGTCAGAAACTGGAAGCTGCTTCTCTTGACAACAAAAGCCCAGGATTTGTACAGTCAGCGCTGGTCTGTCCAGAAATCACAGGTCAGTTCATGTGGCACAAAACATCTTTTTAAGTGGCAATAGCCAAACCCTAATTTACATAAAGATCATGGTATTTTTATTGCCATGAAGTAGAATATAATAAAAAGGAGTTGGAGAGAGGGTTTTGTGCAAAATAAAGCACGTAGCCATTAGTCACGCAAGTAGATCTATGTCTGAGCACAGTTTGCCTTATAATATGTTTCCTTGCAAAAGGTATTTTTTTTCTAGAGACAAAAGGATCAAACTATAATTAGAGGCCCAGATGATACAGAATATTCAGAATGCAGGGTTAGAAAATGGCTTGAGTGTAAAGTGGTGACAGAAGTGATAAAGTCCCTTATCTGGAGTAAAGTTATCTGAGCGGTATGAGCTTGTGGCATATTACAGGATTTCTTTATTGCCTAGTCCAGACTAGCCCATTTTTCCTTTTTCTCTTATTCCCTGAATAGGCCAGTCACAGCAGATCTCCACTGGCTGCTTCTAATAGGGAAGCGAGGCCCTTTGTGTGGAGGGAAGGCAGCCTGGTAGCCTCTTAGTATATGTGTGTTCCTGCTGGGGTTTGGACACTGGTTCTGAAACTCTGGGGCACGGTAGCACAGGAAGTTCTTCCCCAATGTGTTGTAGGAGGTATGGAGTTATGATTACAACACCATCAATGTAAACAAACCTTCTCTTTGGGGGGAGAAGCTCCGTGAAAGCTTTTGCCTTCGAGTATCCTTTCGTAAAGCTCATATTTAATTGCTGTCAGTACTGGTAATGGTTTTTCAGCTCTTTGCGTTTCAAACTTCTGACAGCCCTAGATTATTGCTGCTGTTAGTATTTTCTTCCTGTGTCTTAAGCAGTGTGTAATACTGCATTAAAAGAACTTTCCTTGAAACCCCTTTTTCCATGGTTGCAAATACTGCTCTCAAACCTCATTTTAAAGGAATGAGCCAAATGGATAATTGTCCTGAAATGAATTCTGTGCTGCTTCCAGATGACTTTGGTGCCAACCTCTGGTCAATGAAATGAAAACTCTGCAACCTATAGCAGCCAGACAAACTACTTATCAAGAAATTTTGTCCTAAGAATTTGGTGCCTCGCAAAGGATCAGAGATCCTTCCTTCCCATCCTTGCTAAAGACTCCCACTTACTTTGGATAGAATACGCCATATGCCAGAGAATTCTGCATTTTCATAATACTAAAAGCATGCTTGCCACTTATTCTGCAAGTTGTAAACATCCATGATATAAATATATGTCAAGCTCTGACATCAAACTTCTGAAGAGTTGCTTTTTTTGAAGCGATAGATGCATGAATAAAGATACATAGACTGAATTTACTATGCATGGGGAGCATTTTCTAGGGGGTAGCAGACATGAATGCAAGAAGAGGACCCATGCTCTTAGTGATCTTTTTCTGTGGCATTGGGATTGAGTCCTTTTTTCACTTTGACATGATACAGTGTAGAGTTGTACATACCAAGGGCAAAAAGTATGTCAGAATTGTTCTTTGCTTTTACAAGTGACAAATAAGACATTACCATAGCTTTACATTTTTAATAAAATTTTACATATATCCCCTGTTTAAAAAACAAGGGGAGAAGGGGAGGAAAATAAAAGAAAAAAGGCAGAAAAGAAAGGAAAGGAAAGGAAATGGAGAGAAAGGAAAACCTGAGACTTTAATATTCAAGTTTCCCTTGCATAGTAAAATAAGTTTCTGGCAATTTGTTTAATACAGAGAAGGGAAGAGCTTCTTTTTCACTTTTAGGTGCACTAGAATCCTTGTCTTTGCAGCCAGTATCATAGCTACGTTCTTAAGGTCAAAAGCCACCTAGGTACACATTGTTAAATTTGTGCTAAGCACGTGGAACTAAACAGAAGAGTAAGGCAATCCGGATCCCTCGGGGACCAGCAGCTGTGCCCTTGAGGTTTCTGAGCAAGTCACACACACTGCTCTAAAGCAGTTTGAAATGCTGAAGTGGGTCCAAAGTGCACCCATTTCACATTGCTCCCTCTTGTGTTGTAATCGCCTTTGTTTTTCCTTGTCTGGCTTGTTTGCTTTGGTTCCTTCCCTGTCAAATTAATGCTACTGTAGACATTTCACCACCACCTTCAGAGAGGTCACAGCTCAGAAGGATCAGTCAGGTGTCTGCTGACAATCCCTTATGCTTTCCTCCCCATAAGGAACATGAAGTTGAAGCTTGGCTTATACCAACTCACAGCCTTCGAGGTTAGGTCTTTCAGAGCCATCAAGTCCTGGCTGCCTGGAAGGGACTTCAGGGACCAGAATGGAGGATGCAGTGTAACTGGTGTTTCTCCATAATGCATCCCATGCTAGAAAATGATAGGGGAGAACATGTGGCTATTGCCTTTAGTTTAGGTCTGCTTATTTCTTGCCATTATTCCATTTTTCTTTTTCTGAGAAGTCTTTAGTTTTTGCTTTTTTTGTGTGATGGTTTCCCACAGGGAATCAAGACCTGCTAGAGAAAATGAAGCACAGAATTCAAGGCTCTGGAAAGCCGAATTGTCTCGTCATGGAGGGCCTTAGGGAGTGGTTCACTTAATTATGGGTCCATTCAGGGACATTCTCCCTGTCATTGTATTGAAGGGGAAAAGGCCCCAAATAAACCAGATTACTTCAAAATGATGACCGGAACAAACCTTCTAACTCTGCTTCTTAGTCATTACCAGCACAGGATCTGAAGGACTTGCAGTTACCCCTTCTGTGCATGCATTTGTAAAGAAGGGGCGTGAATGCACTGAAATGATATTTAATGCTGCCTTGCCATGCTATTTGTTTTGCAGGGACTTGGGTAAAACCATATACAAATCAGATACTGATCTCCTTCCCACTTCTTAAAATCGTTGTTCATGTGGATGATTTCTAGTGAATCCTTCAAACTTCCTGTTTATATCTCAAGGCAGGTTTGTTTTCTTCTTTCAGCCGAGGAATCCATTTAGGTTCACTTTATTTAAAAGATTTTGAATGGTAAGCTGTTATAAAAAGATAAACCACTCATTTTGAAGATGGCAGCTCAGCAGATTTCAGAGCAAGTTTATTTGGGCTGCTGTCATTACTGGCAGATCTGGTAATATTTGACAGTTAATCTAGCAGACGTCACGCATTAGACCAGTGCTGAAGTTCCAAGCCACCATGTACCGAATCCTGTACGATTTACTTGTAGACACTATCACCCATACCTTTGGCTTCTCTTTCAAGTATTTGAGAGAGACTTTGACCCTAGATTCTGTTACATATGTTTCTTAGATGGCCCAAGTCTTCAGAGATTTGATGCAGATCTTCTCAATCTATTTTTTATTATGTTGATTGTTCTCAAACAAATTTGAAATTTCAGCTGTACCATACCAAGGTATTGTTTGCTAGGCTATGTTGGTCATCTTGCTGTGGGTTTTCAAAGCAGCTTGTGTGTGATTTTGGAAGAAAGTGTCAAAGCATATTGCAGACAAAAGTTTGTTTAAAAGTTGTTAGATGTTCTGGATGACTTTAGGCAAAAAGCTTTCAGTTTGTCATTTGTCTTGAAAAGTATACCAAAGCTGCTAATTATATGTAGTAAATAACAATTTTGTTCTTTAACAACAAATTTCAGAAGATCTAATCTTTGGGACAGACCCCAATAGCCCTGGCCTTTCTCTATAGTTTAGCTGATAGACTGCTTGTTTCTAACTGTCTGCTGGAGTTCTTTAACAAGGCAAGCCTCAACTGACAGTAGAAATAACAGTCTTTATAAGTGAAAGCTATCTGCATTAGTGTGAGATGCAGTCAGGGTTGCACGGGGTTAATGGCAGTGAACTCAGGACAGAGTTCCTGGCTATGTGTGAGACTGGTATCTGCACTGAACCTTTGATATGTTCAGTGCTGCATACATGTTGTTTCTTGCTCTCGCAGATACACAGATTTCTTTAGCTTCTTCAGCTATTTTCTCACATACTATTTTATGTAAGATACTTTTTTCCTGTTTGCGGACTCACCTTTTAAAGCCCATAAACAAAAGCTGTTTTAGAAATGTGGGCACTAATTTTCCTCTTTGTTCCTCTGGTGTTGTGTGATTGCCATGGAAACAACCCAAAATGTACTACTCCCATCCTAGTGCCCAGCCAGGGCACAAAGAAGTCATTAGTTGGTATCGTGAAGCTCTGTAGGCAGTATCCTCAGTCCCAGCAGTGTTAATCCTGCTCTGTGGGCTATAATCCAGTGGTTAATCTGACAAGCCCCTTTTCTCCAGACACCACACAGCATCAGCTGAATAGTGATGCATAAAGAGCATCTTCAGAACAAACTATCATTCATTCATTCATTCATTCATCAAAGCGAATATAAAGATTAGAAAAACGAGTTAACACAGCAAAGCATTTTCTGTGTATGTTTTATTAACTAAAATTCAGAGTGACAGTAATAGCTGACCTTACCTGTCAGTTTTCATAGCCCTTCTTTGGCTGCTTGACCCTCTATGATGATGCTGATATCTTGAATCCCTTTGGAGTAAAAAGGGGAAGTAAAAAGAGTAAACCAGGTCGTCTTGTGGCAGCCAGACAGGCTCAGGCATTGTTATTTTAGCCCTCTGAAGCTGGTGAACCCAGGAGCCTGATCTTTGACATTGTTTGATTTCCTGCTTGGTCCCTCCTAGCAGCTGCTTTTGATAGAAATTTTTAGTCAGGCAAGGTAAGTATTTCAGGTAGGAATGTTTAATCAGGGCATTTAAAATGCTGATTAGATGATGCTTTGCGTGTGTGATACGTGTGTGTGTGTATATATAGATCTCTATCTATATTTCAACATTAAAGTCTCGTGCTTTCCATAGCAGACTTCATCTCTAATTCTGTTCTCTAGAATTTGGGAAAAGATTACAATCGGTAGTATGCTTTCTGTGTTATGAGGTATTTTTTTCATGTCAACATAGAAGAGTTGATTTTTTTTTTTTTAATGGGTTTTTCTTTTTAGAGTGTTGAAACATGGAGGTATTCATATTAGTGTTTAATAACAAAAACCATTTTGTTTCTGTTTTGTCATTGCTTTCCAAGGTTCTGTAGAATGTATGCCAGTGGAAAAAAACGTTGGTTTTTCCAGTGTATAAACATAAAGTCATTCAGACTTAACAGTAAGGCTCATGTCTTCCTTCATCTTATAACTCTGTTTTCTTGCAGACAAAGAACGAGAGCACCAGAGCGTATCTGTGGAATTAAACTCAAAGACTACGGATGGAATAGAACAGCATAAGTCTCTTCAGTCATCAGTTCAACTCCAGTGTAACCTAGGCAGGCCAAAGTCAAAATCTTCCTCAGTTAAATCATCCAATGCTGCCACACAACTTGAAACAAAGACAGATGATTCGGTCAAAAAAAGAGGTAAACTAGATCCCTGGTTGCTGTGTGCTGAGGTGGTCAGACAGCTGAGGCCTCTAGGAAAAAAAAAAAGAACATACGTGAAGAAGAGATGTATTGGAAAGTGAGAGCAGAACCATGTTCAGCATAACAAAAATGAGCAGAACAATTTATGGTCTATTTAACATTATATTAAATGAAATTTAAAATCATTTTAATAGTGCTGGTTTAGCACTTACTTGATTTTGGGAATGAATTTGAGCAAACGTGTTTTGAAACTGAAGAGCACCATGGAAGGACTGTGGAAAGGTTGGATTTGTGTACTTCAGTGGGATAACCATTTCATCGTAATCTATCTGGGCAAATAACATGTTGAACAATTCCTGCTCCCTTATTCAGAAAAGCCAAAACCAGCTTCTGACTTCTGTGCAATTCTTGTTTTCTGTTTTAGGGCCGAACATTGAAAAATCAGTAAAGGACTTGCAGCGTTGCACTGTTTCTCTAACCAGGTATCGTATGATGATCAAAGAGGAAGTGGATAATTCAGTGAAGAAGATCAAAGCTGCTTTTGCAGAATTACACAGCTGGTAGGTAAATCAGCTTGAGAGGTTCATCAGCACCACCTGAGAAAAGAGGGGCTCATCAGGCCACTGGCATTGGTGGGGAGGGATCACTTACACCCTGGGTGTCTGCAGCAGTGCTTTCTTCTGGATTTGACTTTTTATTGAAATGGGGCCAAAAAACAATCCCAGAAAGATGTTTATTTAAAAACACTGCATTGGGCTCATTTTCTTAAAGAGCCTCACATAAGTTCCTACCAATGGGAGTAATTCTCTGCATGCTCAGAACAAGTGATAATGACTTGCTTGTATACAGTATTTTTTGTGCCAGAAGACACCAGAGCGTTTTACAGGCCATGGACCGGACCAGCCAGGGCACTCTGCCTGGCTCTGTAAGAAGTCTTTTTTAGTCTCCTGGAGCTTGTGCTGCTGCTGTGACCTAGCACGCTCGTTGCCCTGTTCTTGCAGGGCTTTCTGTGCCATTGCTTTCCCCAAGGCTATGACAGTGCTGGGCAGAGCAAGCTGAAGGGCAGTGTTTCTCAGACTCCTAGGTGCACCTGAAAGCTAAGATGAAGATCCTTCTAACAGTACTCCCTGAGCCCGTATTTCTCCTCAGTGCATCCAGCTTTGGTGTATGGTTTTCAGGAATACCTTTGTGTGAGTGAGAACATAAGCTGCTCCACTTTCTGCTTGGATGTAAAACATGTCGGAATATAGCCATGTCTCACAGTAGCGTAGGGCAAGGAGAAGAACATCAAATATCTTGGGAATAAAAAGAGAGCCCCAGGAAATCTGAGTGAAATGTGTAAAGCGCAAAAGGAGCCACAGTTCCTCATAGCACCTCTTGCCAGAAAATCATTTTCACATATTGGGCATCCGCACAGTCATATGGAGAACTAAAAGGAAACATCTGCTACTTGTCCGTAAGGTCTGCTTCCAACCACAAATGGAAACTAGTCTGTAGAAAATAATAAGGGCCAGGTTTAATAACACTGAATGCAGAACAGGACCAAAGAAAGAGAAGTCTCCTCTCTTCTTTGCATCTCAGACACATTGGTATGTCCAGTGCTTGAAAAAGAGCATGAAAACCACCACAACTGATGATTTTTTTCTTTTCTGAGTGAACAAAAAGCACCTGGAAGCTCCACCATACACTGGATAAAAAAATAAGTCTGACATAATGCTGGAAAAATCGAGTTTGGCAATACTAACAATTTTAAAATATGTTAAAATGCATTCACGGAACAACCAGGAAGCATGTACTGTATATTTGGGGAAGATAAAGCAGTTTTTCTATTGTTTTCTAAGTTAAAGTCAAAGTAGAGAGGTGGTTGAATGGGAGAAGCAGCCATTTAAAAGAACATACTTGTGTCTGTACTAACTCAGTGCCAGGTGATGAGCAATGCTGCCAGTGCTCACAGTTGAAGAGCAGTGAGTTAACGCAGTCGTCCCCTTTCTGGGACCCCGACTTGGCAGACTGCAAAGATGATGGTTTTCTGTTTCCCATAGTCCAGAACCAGTGGCACCAGATGAAGAGCTGCCGGTCTGTGTTAGCTCCGTGGTATTTTAGAGCATGGGCAGGTGACTGGAAGGGCCAGGACTGGTACTGCTTTACACTGAGCAGAGTTCCTGCGCTGTTTCTCCCTGCATTTCCAGGCAGTCCTCACTGGCCTTCTCTCTGTCTGCCAGCTGACCTCTGCTCCTCCCTAGGCCTCTAAAGTGCAGGTTGTCAAACCCTCTTGCGGTTTGTTCTGGTGTTTGTTTGCCCATCAGCGACGTGATCCAGTCCGTAGCCTTGGCAGTGCAGAGAAGGGGAAAATTCTCCCTGGCATTTGGGTTTCCTCGCGCCCAGCCGGGTTTTTCGGATGCCTTCAAAGGCCGGTGCTTTGACCAGGGCCTCAGGGCCCTGCCCCTGCTGCCCGGGGTCTGGGACAGTCTGACCCCACAGCTTCGGCTTGGGGCTGGCCGCTTGCCTGCAGGACCCCAGCAGCACTCGCTCTCCTCCTGTGCCCTCCAGCAGCTGGGGGTTGCCCTTGCTGTGGGTCAGTGGGGAGAACAGACAGAGCCCACGGAACTGGGGGGGTTAGGTTTTGGGGAGATACACAACGTCCCCCTTCCGGCTCCTTTGTCTTCCGTGCGTACGTGCTTCATCCCCGTGGTTTTTACTAAGCTCATGAAGACAGATTACAGAGGTGATATCCAAAGGTGGATTACGCTGTCTCTCAGCATGTTGTTCACACTGCATGGCCTTGCGTCTCCCATCTTCCCTCCTGGTCATTCACGGATGCATTTGTCAGCTTCAGTAACACACAAGCACGTGTGCTTTTTGGGACCGCGCAGGTAGATTGTTGCTTTTGGGCATGTCATTGCTGATAAAAAGTGAATATATCCTTTCTGATCCCATTGTTGTTAGACTAAGGAGAAATCTAACTTCTTAAACACATATAGGGAGTAAGCCGGTGCTAGACCAAAGAGCCAGACTCTTCTCCTTTCTTTATGGCCACTTTCCAGGACACTTTTCGGAAAGTTACCTCTTCTCTGTAGCAGGAGCCTGGCAACAGGGACCAGAGTCTTCTGCCTTGCCAGAGTGTGTTTAGGCTAAAATATCTGAAACCAGTGAGATACTCAGATACCTTAGCAGTCAGATGAGAAATGAGACTCAGGTAGGAAAGAAATAATTTACAAATTTATGTAAAAATGTGCAGGATGCTAACAAGCCATGGTACAACTCATACTCACAAATGTTAAAACTGCCAAATCCTGAGGTAATGCATTCATTTCTAAATAAATAAAATTTGGAAGCGTTCTTTCAGGTAAAGGTTTTCCATGTTAGTTTTTGGCTTAAACAAGTTTTTCTGATCAGGCAATAAATTTCTAATTGCTTGTAAAGAGATCTTAAAAGCAAAATGCAAATAGACCTTAATTATGATGGCTTTACCAGGCCTCACTGTGCTAGCCAGAGAGAACAATATTAGTGAAGGTAGATAAAGAATAATGCAAAATAAACTTGAATAACTACAAGCCTTCAGGCCTTTTTACTTTTACAAGACAGTATACTGCAGAGGGAAGGATGTCAGTGAAATTGATTTATTCTCTTTTGTTTATCTTCTTATTGTCAGACTGTATTAGTGGTCAGAATGAAAATTCATGTAATCTGGTTTGCTGTGTAAACCTTGTGCATATGCTAATACAGTGATCAAGTAACAGCGTTCAAGCTTCATGAACATTTAAATACTATTGAGCTAACACTGGAAAAGTATTGTTTACAGAGACATTGCAAAAAATGTAATGTAACAACAGCTTTCCCTGCAGGTTTATTAATATAAAGTAATTATAAATTAAATAATTATAAAGAAATATAAAGTAATGTCTCCATTTACAAAATAGCATGGCTATTCGGTAATCCTATAAAGTTTGTATTGCAAATCACCTCCATTACAGGTGATTGGGCTTTATATTTACATTCTCATCACATCATTCTAATTCCTTATGCTGAAAGTTTGACTGGGACAGTTCTGGTTTTTGCATGGAGATGGGGATTCTTTTGTGAAATACACAATTGACTTTAGAGGTTCTTATCAGTTGTTTTTTCACCCCACCTCTGAGTCGAGTATGTTCATGCTAGAAGGGAAATGTGTACGTGAAATAAGGCATAATACTTAAAGACCAATGGTGAGCTTGTCAGGACTATCCCATGAATTTGCATGTAATCTCAGCTCAGATACAGCAGACATAATGACAGTACTAGTGTCCCTCCAACTGGCTTGAGGTTATCGGCAGACTGTTAACCAGTGCATCTTTAAGGAGCTGCTGGGGTCTGTTCCAAAGCCCACTGACAGAGCAAAGTCACTGGAGAATGGTGCGTTTTATTTTTTTGAAGCTTAAGCTGCCAAACTCCAGCAGTGTCCCACAACTAACTCCTGTCCTCATGAAAAAAGGACTCGAATGCTGCCTTAGTGTTCCAGTGTCTCATCCACTGAACCAGACCTCTGAGGGTGCCCCTGAAAAACTAGCTCTTTCCCATTTCCAGGTGAAGAGTCCTGCTGCAGGCATTCAGAATGCCACAGCTGACTGTGCTTCCTCAGTCTCCAAAACAATATTCATTCTCGAGCTGTGCATGGAGCTAATTCAGGAGAGAGCACAGCTTATTAAACACCTCTAGGAGAAAACTGGCGTTTTGGGGGGTTTAACAGGGTTTTGAAAGGACTTGTTTGAATTACATTCTTAACAGTAACCTCTGTGCCATGCAGCTGTGGCTTAACTTTGTGAGTTGTGTCAGCATGTTTGCCTCCATGCCAGCTGGGTCTTTTTATTTCCCTGTCTCTTCAGGCACAATAGGTTTATCATAATGTCTAGAAGAGGCAGAAGGAAAGGGAAGATGCTGGTCATCTGGAACCCTTCTGATTCTCGTCAGTAAAGCTATAAATCAACCAGCCTGGCAATCTGAAGCAGCTTTGCTAAAGAGACACTAATAACTTTAATAATTTTAGTGGGATTTTGAGATATTGCAGCTGATTGAAAATATCTTTTCTTTTTCACTGTGCAAGCATTAAATTTTGTGCAGTAAACTAGAGGAAGATTAATTTGTTTCCACTAATGTCAGAACAAATTCTGAATCTGTTCTGGGTATGAAACTGTGAAATGAGGCAGCTGGCACCATCATTTATCCCTATCATTGCTGTACCGACAACTCATTGCAGTTTGGCCTTTGCAGCTCTATTCTCATTATATACTAGTGTGAATTCTGCCAGCCTGCATAAGTCCAAGGCACAAGTACTGTCCATTTGATGGGGAACAGAACACTTACGCTCTTGCTTTCAGAATTGCTTCAGCAAAATGAATCCTAGAGAGCTGCTATCTCTTCTGCTGCATCTCCTATCTCTACAGCACAAGCACTGGCTGTGTCCTGGCTGTATTTGCATGTCCTCTATGTTAAGCCTCTGCCTTGCTGTGTTCCTTCAAGAAAATTGCCTCGTTTCTGAACCCCACCTCAAAATTTCATCTGGATATTAAAATCAAACAGTGGTGAATCCTGTGCTCCAAACTACAGGTATTCACCTGCGGTGAACAATAATACCGTGCTGATAGCTGGAGTTTGGTTCCTGGACCCTGATCTTGAACCAAGTGAGGGGTAAGAGTAGAACAGAATCGGTCCTTTTGGAAGAGAGGTGTTGCAAAGGGAGACAGAAAAGAAAGATGTAGTAGTGTTACTGTGTTTTGGCTCCAGCATCATTCATGGAGTAGAAGACTCTCTTGATTCAGATCTGTCCTTGAGCCTGGTCGATGGGAGAGGGGGTCTGAGTCCCAGTATTTGCTCCAGTGAGTATTATAAATGTATCACAAGAAACAGTAGAACTGGCAAATACTACTACAGCAGGCGATCCTACAGACTGATAATTAGGGCTTAGATTCAGGTACATTCAGAGAGGGAAGTGACGGTGCCAAGTTGTATGTTTGTCACAGGAGTCTCAAATGGTATATGGAATATACTTAAATGCTGGTGTTGGAGAGAGGGAGAAGGGATGGCGGGAGCCTGATAAAATGTTAATGCTGGGAGTAGTCAGAAAAAACTTGATAAGGGTTTGACCTCTCCGGAACCTCAGCTAAAGAAGCATGTTTATGATTTTAACCCTGGTTCCTAACATCTATAGAAGACCCAAGAGAAACAGCGTAACTAGAGCAGAAGGAATTAGCATAACATTTTTCCTGAGGTGTCTTTAGATCTGAAATGCATTCTGTTCCTTGCCCTGCTAGAGCCCAAATCTGGTGATACGTGAGTGTGCAGAAAGTTCCTCTAGCACCCAGTCTCCAGTTTTCTGCAGCACACTGATGGCTGCAGGCTGTGCACTGGAGTGTACCAGCTTGAGACAACACTTTGGTATCAAGTACACACTAAGAAGCATTGAAAGAAAATACATTCCCAGGAGACATTGTTGAGCTGAGCTTTGAGCAGTTCTCAATAATGCTAGCACTGTGGTCTGATCATGATCATCCTATTGAGGCTAAGCAGGGCTTTATTCCAGAAAATACATTAAAACCAGTTAAATTTCTCATGAGTTAAGAAACTGTTCAGCTAAAGTGGCTCTCTGAGCTTCATGTGAGAACAGTGGGATCTTAGCAGGAACGAGAGACAAGATTTCATCCATCGATTTTTCCATGGTGTTCTTGTCCTTTCTCTTTCTGTATCTGTTAGCATTTAGTTTTCTTTTTGTATTTGTTTTGTCTTTCTTTTTTTTTTTCCAATCCAGATTTCCAGCTTTCTCTCTGTCATTTTTGTTTGTTTATAACTTTGCCAAGTTCTCGATTGAGGGGGAGTTTGTCAGTTTTGCACTGAAGTGCTCTGTGTGACTAGAAAGTAATCAAATTGATTCCTACTCTCTTTCCTTAATAATTGACCCTTATGTGAACTAAGAAGAAATGTAGCATTTCCTAGCACTGGCTGGCCTATGACATTCCTAAAGAAACATTAACTTACCCCGTTATTCCATGACATACGGTATTTCATGATTTCCGAGCTGAGAAATCTGTCTGTATGCTTCCAGATGAGAATCAGCATGTTCCTTTCCTTTTGTTGTACATGAGAGAGTCCATGTCCACAGCTGGTGTAATTTAGCACAGCTGCATTATCTTCAGGGAAAGGCAACCCCATGAAGGTCTGTCCATTAGAGAAACTTAGCTTATCACATTAACTAGTCTCTTATTGACAAAGACACCAAGCACTTTTCCTCTTGTTTTATTCTTTAGTTTTATCAATGTTAGTTTGTAGCTACAAGGGAAGTACTCAGGTGCTTGTTCTGCTTCAAATTCATCAGAGTCCTGGCTGGTACTATGAAAAGATCCAAATGCTTTCCTGAAACGTGCATCAGGGACCACACTAAAACATTGGGAGTGGAAAACTGTCTAGTAACAGATGAGATCTGATGATAAAATATGATAAATAGAGGACTGTTATGTCCTTGGCTCATTATGGTAATAAAAGTGTTTTTATTTGGCATCAAAATAAAATGTTAGGAGCTAAGCAGTTTATCAAGGATCTGTTGTTGGAGTGGGGAGAGGACAGTTGTGGAATGAACTGGGCCAAAAAGCAGTTCTGATGAGCTCTGGAGTTGTGAGCTTGTTGCTCAAATATCTTTTTCCAGCCAGAGGTTTATGTTTATATAACCTATGTAGAACACTAGGGAGGCACTTCTGTAACAGAGACAGCAAAAGTGAAAACAGGCAGACTTTTTAAATTTAGGGCAAAATACTAAAGAGGATGAAAATCTCTTTTTTTGTGGAGAGTAGAAACTGGTGAGAACTTACAAGACTCTTTTCAGCCACCTGCTGTGAAAGCCAAGAAAGCTTATTGTATTCTGTAGTTACAAAAGCTGATTGAAAAAGGATTAATTCTGAAAAGCTATCGCTATTTCGATCAGCAAGCTGGAATCATCACCTGCCTATCTGGAGTCCAAGCTTAATGCTTATGCCTGGAGAATACTGAGGGCCAAATGGAACAAGTGTGTCCTTTCACTGTAAGGTTGTGCCTCTTAACTGATCTGCTCTACCGTAAAAAAAACTGCTGTTTTATTTCCTCTGGCGTGTAGGTCACACTAAATTGATCTGGCAGGCCAGAACAATATTATTAGCCTTGTTTATATGTACGAAGCAGAAAAATGTGTTAGGCTGCAATTTTATTGCCTTGCTGCATGCTTGACTCTGTCCCTCTCATTGGCTGTTGGGAAGCAGTGTGAAGGTAGGAGCATCTCCTCCTCTAAAGGTGGCATGGTTGACTGGTAAAACCCGAGGGTAGGACTCTGCAGAACCTCTGTTGCAAGCCTCCTGTATGAGCTTGGTTAATTTATGGAAAGATTTCAAGGAAGGCTGCATGTCCCTTGAACACGTTCTAGCTGGTATATTTCTGGGTGAGTCAGTTGTGTATCTGCTGTGCATTCCCCGCCCTGCCTGCTCCCTCATCTTTCCCTGGTTTAGTTAATGACCCATCGGTCCTTCTCTTCTTTGTAAGTCTGCCGTCTTTGCTGCCCACTGCACTCCCTAGGATCTTTCCTTCCTTGCTAAGGGCATTGTAGACAAATGTTTTGTTCTCGAGTGTTCTATACTGTCTTCCTTCTGATGGAAGCTAGTTCAGATATAACTCAGTGTCTTCACTGAGTACAAAAGCTTACATTTAAGGATGATTTTACTGAAAGGATTGAGAACTCCACTCTTCTTTTGAGTGTGTGCCTGGATTTATTCCTGGTGTTTGACCTACTTTTTGCAATTTCCCCCCAGTGGCTTGCATTTACTCACTTATGCAAACATTTACATTGGTGGTGTTTATTAAACATGGACATGACTAAAAGTAATCTAGTGAGGGGGAAAATGGAGTGGCACGCCAGAGCACTATCCACTGGAGAGCATTCTGCAGTGGTGTTATTTCACTGAAAAACATCACTGGGTTGGTGATGTGAACACTTTGCCAGACCCACTGTCTGCTCTCAGTAGACCCACCTGTTCAGTTAGCACTTTGACAGCTTAGAAGTCCTGTCAGGGATTGCGCACCAGAGACCTGTGAAAGGAGAGGCACACGAGCCTTTAGGAAGGCCAGGTAAAAGTGGAACCACATCTTTCCAGTCCTGGAGAGAGCAGGGGGCAAGGAAGCTAACCTCTGTTATGGAGATACATTAATGCTTATTTACATCAGAAACAATTTTCTTGTTTACCCTGACATATTTTGCAAGAATATCTCTATTTAAGGAAGAGGAGGACCTCTTTCCACATGACTTTAACTCTGTTTTATTCTTAATATTGCACTGAGAGCTAAGCTGTATTCTTAATATTGCCCTGAGACCTCCTGGGTAGCAGCAGTGGTGTATTTGGCTTAATTAGGAAAAAGACTATGTAGTCATTTGAGGATTGCTGCGCCCAGGCAGTGCTGAAGAGGTAAATCAGAGTGACTTGCACATCTGTGCAGACACGTGCACAGGCCAGTGAGATATTTGTGTAAATCAGCATACACTGATTATCGCTAATTTGTTGTACTCAATTTGCCTAGCTGTTTCTTCAGCTTCCATTTTCCAAGTCTTATTAATTTCAAAACAGCCCATAACTAAGGTCTGAAGTCTTTGTGTAATTATAGTTTTTATAGCATGGGTTGAATTGTGATTTTTTTCTTTCTTTTTTTCCTTTTTTAGCATCGTAGACAAAGAAGTGTCATTAATGGCAGAAATTGATAAAGTTAAAGAAGAAGCCAGTAAGTAAAAACATACACAGGGAACTGCTGGAATAGTCATGGAAACATTTGTTTTATTTGGCAGAAAATTACACACTACATTAATTTGTTTAGCAGCATTCCAGCATCTTTCACTGTATATTTATACAATCGAAAAAGTCTTTGACTTCCCGGGATAGTTTCTGTATGTTTTCTATCTGTAAAGATTGTGCGTCAAAATTTCAATATTACAAAATTAAGGTAAACTAAAAGTTCGTATGAAGTTAGATTTAAATGATTTGTTCCTTACCTATCAGAGCTGTTTGACCACTCTTTTGTTTTTTCTTATTTCTATGTTTTGTTGATTACTTCATTTCCATTTCTTCATCACTGTTTGCTTGTTTATATTATATGTATATGAGTTAGAATACTGGAAATTACTAGGGGAATAGGTTATTGTGAGGCCTTGCATAGCTTTAAGGGATAGTGATCAAGCTTATGAATTAGAACAACAAAAAAATCAAAACCAAGCTGTTTACAGGAATCCATTTTCTGAACAAACTGTGGGAGTTGATCTGATTCCAGGCTTTCATGTTATCTCTGTTTTTTGCATGGCTTATATATATTCTGGTTTAGGGCAAAAAAAATAGGCAAGATGAGCCATGTATTAGGATACCACAATATCTGTCTTATACCCCATCTGAGATATGGTGTTCATTGCCCAGTAACCAAGGGGATGTGTTTCAATAGAGGGCACTAAGCAAGAAAGTAAAGAATAACCAAAGTATTGTTAGAATGATACTTTGCCTGGCAGATGAAAATATCACTGCTATGTATACATACAGTCCTTTTGTGAATTTAAGGTCCTTCCAAGGAGGCTCACAAATATATGTAACATTCTTGAATGCTTCATTTGCCTTTAGAATTGTCACTTAGTTCACAAATGTATACTAGTTCAATTTTCATTTAAAAAAATAATCTAAATCCTTTGTTGCTAGCTAAGTCTCTTGCAGTTGTATATGTGTGGAAACTGAAACACATGAGTTGTTACAGCAAAGATTGGCATTAGTTTGTGTTTAGAATTTTGTATGCTAACTTTCCTAGTACTAATATAAAATAGATGTGGATTTGGAGTTCTGTGTTACTCTGGGGAAGAGTTGTGGATGGAAACTTATCAGCAGCTTTTTGGTTACCTGTGGAGACCAGGTAGCCAAAGTTAGCTACAGTGTATGAACTCACTCCCAGGAAACCCGATGGTAAAATTCCCATTGGTATCAGCAGACGTGTATCTAAGCCCTAACTGCATAAACAAAAACGTATTTTGCAAATCTACCATCCAGGGCTGATGGTATCATGGAGCCCCTTCACTGATCTTGGCTGGGTACAGTAGTAATTTTTGTGGAACGTAAACCCAGTTCTTACCTGCAGGCATGCAATGTGCTGTGTATGCATGTGGCAGGTTCTGTTGCCCTGCTTTTGTGCCGACTCCACGTGTGACGCTGGATGGCCCCTATGTCTGTCCTGAACAGCATTGTTTCTGCTATCTCTCAAGGCTGTTGTAGGTTTGTAAAGTGCCTTCAGAGCTTTAGGCAGGAAGTTGTGATAGGACTGTAACATGCTAACCAAGATTTACATTATGATTTATTTTCACATCTCTCTGCTGCACTGGAGGACTATTTTACAGTGGGTAATTTTACTCTTACTGTCAATCCTGGGGAAATTTCCAGATATGATAATTTCGGGGGTTTTTTTTAAATGGGTATTTGGCTAGCATCTCATGGCAGAGACAAGTGCCAGTATGAGATGAGATCGTATGTTTTGGGCAGTCACTTCAGCAAAGGGGATGCTCACCTTGGGGAGAAACAATATTGGCATTACCTAGAATAAGCAATCAAGCAGAACTGAAGTTTCTCAGACTTGTAGATGGTATTCCACAAAAATGAAATTAAAAGATCAGCTAGAGAGATAGATAGAGTAACAACGTCCGTGCAGATTACCAGCAGGGCCAAAGGAAGTGCAGCCACCCTCTGCCTCCCCTGCCCGGTGTGATGCCCTCCTCCATCGCATGGTTTGGCTGCTCCCACGCAGCCGTGCAGCCGCAGCTCTGCCTCCCCGCGCCTGCCGGCCCGTGCTCTGCCTGGTGAGGCATTGGAACATGTCGCTCAGAGAGTTGGGAGATGCCCCATCCCTGGAAGCATTCAAGGCCAGGTTGGACAGGGCTCTCGGCAACCTGATCTAGCTGAAGATGTCCCTGCTCATGGCACAGGGTTGGACTGGATGGCCTTTAAAGGACCCTTCCAACCCAGAGTGTTCCATGATTCTATGATAGCACCTTCTTTTGAGACTATCTGATTAAATAAATGATAATGGGTTGAGAAACAAACTCTCTGTGAAATATCATTAATTCTCACCTAAAAAATGGCATTAGAAAGTATGAGCTGGTTAGGTGACTCACCAAGTCTGCTGTGGAAATTTGTGGCAAAAGAGGGCAAAGAAGCCAAAGTCTGCACAGCTGTCATGGAGTCTGTGGCCTCAGGATAGTTTACAACAACTACCACTCACCCTGCCTGTAGACATAAGCTCTAGACGAAAGATTATGATTGTTATTAGTTTATGTTTAGATACTATCTTTCCTCTCTGCCGTAAGTGCTGATCTCACCAGCCAATTAATCAGTTGTTGCTTTTACACTGAGTCACCATACAGGTAATAGTTTGCATATATTTAATTTTCCACCAAAACTGTAATGTCATATTATCCTGCATGTAAGTGGACCATTGCTTTGTGGTTCATGGTGAATCTTCTCCTATAAGAACCTAATTATTAACCCCATCCTTACGTAAAATATACAAGATGGGCAGTAGTGAATACTTAGTATTTCTTTCATAAAGACTGTTGGCCTTTGTGATACTGCTTTGCTGTAGAAATGGCAACTGTGTATACTCTGTACTTGAAAGAAAAATTGCAATGCCAGTGATTTTAATGTAAATGATATATGAACAGATTTTTTTCTGAGGAACTGAAATGTCTCTATGTGAAAAAAAAAAAATTATGTCTGTCTTCAGAAAAAGGCTGTTGACTCAATGTAATGCTTCTTTCCATGTCTCCATGGAAGGCTGCCTGGTTTTGTGCGTAAAAATAAAGCACTGGCATACTCAAAACAACGTGTCTCTGCCCCCTTTTACCTAAATGTTGAAGGACTGGTTTAACTTTGATTTTCTGACAGCTATCCCATTTCCGGATCTTTTTCAACATCAGGCAGTTCAGTTAAATACGCTGATTGACTTAATCTGTGCAAGCAGCCTATTGGAAGTCCAGTTGAAGTCAGGGGTCTGAGATGTGTGTGTTTGTCTCACACATGATGTGTTAGTGCCCAAAGAGTAATGAATTACAGAGCAATTTACCTTCCTAGCATTAACTGTTGGTATTTGGCAGTGGAAATCCTGACTGCTCGGCAGAAGAAAGCTGAGGAGCTGAAGAGACTGACGGACCTAGCCAGTCAGATGGCCGAAGCACAACTGTCTGAACTCAGGGCTGAAATTAAGGTCAGGCATTCACTTCTGCTTGGATATTTTAGCTGTTTGCATAAACGCCAAGAAAAAGTTGTCATGTTAATGCGCCCATGCTGTTCGTTTCTGCTATGGGTCAAAGTGTAACTAGCTTTCCGTGGGGAAAGCATACCTTCTTGAAGCATTATAGCACCTCTGAGCAGTGTACAGACGCTATCAGAGCAGTGTAAGATATCCCCTCCTAAGTGGAGCCAGGGGGAGTTTTGCTGTATATCATTTATCAGACCCTGTTAACAGGTAAACCCGATAGCTTCAGGTTCAGTGATCAAACGCGTATGCTCTGATGAAATGACCCACTTCCCAAGTGCGGGAGTGATCCACCTATTGCTGGGCTGCGAGACATGTCATTTGGTAAGGATGGGAAAAAACTGGGTTCTGCACAGAGATCCTGTTGTATAGGGCAAAGTCAAGAGTTTGCTGAGCCTTAAAGTGAACTTAAGATGAGTATTGATTAGTTTCTGTACCATCCGTATAGTCTTTTGCTCAGAACGCAAATTACTGTTAACTTGTCTATATTTTTGCAGCACTTTGTGAGTGAACGGAAATATGATGAAGAGCTGGGCAGGTCTGCCCGATTTTCCTGTGATACAGAACAGCTGAAGACCCAAATTCAGCTCTGTGGAGAAAGTAGGTGCTGGTGATTTCTCACACCGAAGTTCTGAGAGCATAGTATTCCATGTAACTGTTCAGGAAATGCCGGCAGAAATAATGGCATGCGTACTGCCAGTGAGTGTGCATGCAGCAAGCCTGACATGAACAGTATATCTGGATGCAGCAGGCTTGTTTTGTGCACACAAGTCAACGTCACAGTCTGCAACACGTTAGACTCACTGTGCATGTGCGGCACAGTCCATCTGCACGTGCACAGTGCCCTCTTTGTCAGAGAGTTCCAGGTGTTACTCAGATCAGTTGGAGTCTTCCATCTAAACAGGATTTCCAAGTGGAAGTAAAAAATCAGCGCTGGGGAACACTCAAATTCAGTAATTTATAAATAACTAGTAAATCGGAGGCTTCTCTGTGTGAGCATCTTATGAGACCAGTTCAGATCTCTCCTGCTAGGAAGTAACTCCCCAGTTTTATAACAGTATTCACTGGGTTTTTCGGGAGCTAAAGGTAGTCCTGGATGTTTCTGTTTCCAAATCATATGCCCTTCTTCTTGGCAAGTCAGGTTCCTTTTCTGCTCCAAGTGTCATGTCCCCGTTGCAAAATATGAGATAGCCTGTTTTTCATCTTTGTCATGCCTTTTTTTTTTTCCCCAAAAAAAGTAAATGCTATAACGCTTTGCCCCAGATGTTACCCTATCCCATGATACCCTTATCAGTACCATCACTCAGGAGAAAAACTGTTAACGCAATGCTGAACTAGTGCATTTTGGCAGAAGGAAAACAATTTTGAGAAGAAAAATAATGAATGTTTTCAGGGAGTTACTAGAAATAGAAAAAAGAAAAAATACCACACAGTCTGCCAATACGATCTTCTGACTGCACAGCTAAAGAACTGACTCCTCCGAGGCATAACCAGTTTAATTCATTAGACCATAAGAATGGCTTTTGCAGAATACTTTGAAGATCCATCTAACCCCATATCCTGTCTCTCACTGAAGCCAACCCAGGATGTTTCAAGGGAAGGCATAAGCTTCCAGTAACGCATCTAATTGTTCACAGTCACCTCATAGACTCTATGTCATACCCTGAAGTTAGATTGAAAATCCTGTGAAGATTATCCTGACTATATATAACCACAGCTGCTACTGATACAACCATAGCCTATTTTTTTGAACTCATTGAACTGCTATCCTAAATAACTTCCAGCTGCAGTTAATTCTGCAAGTTAATTATTTATACCTCATTTCAGTAAAACATTACTTAAGCGTAGTTTGATGCTGACTTGTTGCAGTCAGGTCACTGAAGTCCCAAGCACATCCCTGCTATTAGCAGGGAAGCAGTGCCATCTTACAAATGGCTGATAGTGCACTGGCCGTCTGAAGAACTTGGCACTCATCTGCCCTCAGTGACCTCAGATGAGCAATTCATGCTGTTGGCATGTCTCTGGTGAGAGCTCTTCAGTGCAAAAGATGTTTCTGTTTGGAGCATCTTACAGTGAGGCCCACACCCTGCTAGGAGCTGCAGACACCCCTCAGATGGAGATTATAGCAGGCCTATAGCTAAGAACAGATACTGTTGAGGGCTTTAGTGAAAGCAACAACCAAAACCACAGAGCTTGTATGAAGGGAGGCATGTTCTAGCATGAGAAGAGGGTAGGCAACATACACTCGCAATGGACAGGAAGAAATAAAAATTATTGGACTGATAGATATCCAGAATGCCCGATGGTGCGTTGTACATCTTGTACCTTCCTTGTAATCATAATTGTCAAAAATATGTTTTTATGACAAAGCACCTGGATTTTTATACAGGCTTCCATGTGCAGCAGTCTGTTTAATACAAGAGAGAGCCATAGAACTCAGTGACAGCCAGCCTCGCTGAGCGTAGGACAGAAAATTCAATTCATTGTGCAGATCATTGCATTGTTTTTCTGAAGAGGACACGTAGTGGGAAAAATAGCTGATGTTAGCGTAAGTGAATAAGAGCCTCAAAAAAACTAACAGATGATGCTCAGTTGCTGAAATTATTCCGCATCTTCTTTCTCTATACTGAAAGTGGAAAAATAGAAGTACCTCATAGATAAAACAACAGATGTCTCACTGAAGTGAGCCTCTGGTTTGCAATCTGTACCAGAAGGAAACAGGAAAATTCCATAATCGCAAAAATCAGAACAGCAAATTAAGATCAAGAACTTCAATAGCCTCAGAGTCCTCTTTGAGACTGCTTAGGGGGCATTGCACAGAAGCAGGCAGCTTGAAGAGCTTGTGGAAATGCAGAGAGGTAGGAGTCAAGCATTTGTTTGGTGCACTTCACATCCAGAGATGGAAGTGGTTAAGAAATCAGGCAGCTTCAAAATACAAAGAAGTAGGGAGTAGGAATACACTGAGGTGAGCAATAGTGGTTCCCGATAGTGCTGACTGCCATGATCTACATGAAGTGGATTAGTGCTTTCATTCAGTTCCAGTTTTTATAGATATCTGTGGTACAGAAGAACCCTCGTTAACCATCTCCTTAGAAAGGAACAAGCAACAGGCACTAGACTTTTTTTTTCTTAAGAAATATTTATCTATACTAAGGAAGCTTTCATGGCTGTTACCTGTGTTGTAGCTAGTACACGTACAGACAGCAAGCATCAGCCTCTTCAGCCTTCCACGATCAAAGAATAATTTGGAATCGGATTTAGTCTGTGGTGTCCGCAGGCACAACTTCCTTTAACCTCAAGCAGCTGAGATTGTCACTGGCATACCACTCCCTTCCCGAGTTTCTTCCTTTGCTGCCTGAAGACTCTTGTTCGGAGCGTTACTAGGACAGCAGTGCATGGGGCAGTCCTGACAGCATGTGCATTCAGCTCAACAAGCAAACCAATAGGTGCCATGAATTTTGAAAAGTTCTTTTGGATGACCAAAGCCTAGCCTTCTGCCAGGCTCCTTCCAGTTTTAGCACAGTTCCACCATACTGGCTCTTCTGTCTCCAGAAATGCTTCACGATGAGGCAGTTTAGCAGAAGTAAAACACTATGGCCTAATTCCGACCCTAGTTATCTAGCTTACTTCATTATTTAAAGTAAGCCTGGAATGATGCTACCAAAATTAACTGTAAGCAGAGTAAGATTATAGCCTTATGTTTAGATGTTGATCATTTAACTGATAACACAGAATACTTTTTTTATAGTTTCTCATCCAAAGAACAGCTATTCCTTGAGAACACCATGTAGTTCAGTGCTGTCTTCAATGACCTCGCATGCAACAACTGGCAAGCAAAATATGCACGCCCGAAAGTCCTCCAGCAATGCCAAGAACTCTGATAATAAACCAGCCAGCACTAAAGTACAAAGTCATCTTTCTTCCAATCCTTCAGAATCTTCTTCCCAAGGAATACTGACAAACAAGCAGGTAAGAAACCAGTTATGAACTAACTAAATTATTTCAGAAATTTCAGAAAAATATGCAGCGTTGACAGTTGTAAATCAAATAGTGGTTTGCTGTCCATACGTTTAATTAATATTTTTTGAAACTATGCAAGTGTATGTTTTCCAGCTTCATTTTCAAGGCAGTGGGAACATACAAGGTGGAAATACCAGAAATGCCATACCAGCAAAGACTGCTGTCTGATGTTCAGAAGTGACTAGTGGCAGTTAATAGACTAAAAGAGAAAAACCCTTCATAATAGCTAATTGCCCTACGATGGTGAAACATTTATTCCTGATCCTTGACAAATGGTCGGTTGATGTGCTGTTGAAGCATGATTATTAGACAGACATTGGAAGTGGAATCTGCTAGGTTTAAAAGCATATTATTTCAGAAGACGTACAACACAGCTTATAGCATTGTGCTATATTGGTAGCTATTTCATTATAAAAGCACCTTAGAATGTCCTTGCACTGTTGTGCTTGGGTAAAGCTGCCATTGAAGTCAGTCTGAATTTTGTCCCAGCAGGGATTTTAGGCTCAACTAGGTGCCTGAAGGGAAATGTAGGAGCATTACATAATGTCAGTGCATGTATGGAATCACTGCCCTGGCAGTCATGCAAACAAAGCAATTCAGCCACTTCCCACGCTGAAAGGAAGGCTGCCCAAGCTTTGAGGATCAAAGCTTCCTCCGAGCAAGATACCACAGTGGACATCTCTCCCGCCATGTGGATTCTTAGCTTGACTTTAATCTACATGTGAATTTCTGCTCCTCCTGCAGTCTTACTGTAGTTTTTACACAATATTACTAGGAAAGGTATTTTTGTGATTTTGGGAGAAAATAGTATCAAGTTCTTCAATGTTTCTTAACTGCTGCTGTTCAGATGTCCATACTTCACCTCCTTTTCTGTATTCTCTTGAATCATGGCAGACTTTAATTTGGCATCAGTGGTGAACTTGCCGTCTATATTTCCAGGCTACTCGGATGTAGTATGTTACTCATTGTTCAGTCTTTAAGTGTTACAAATAGAGAGCTCCGGCAACAATCAAAACTGTATAGCGTTTTCTGTCTCCTAGTTACAGCGAAAATTTTATTCTGCAATTTTCAATAGTTCTTATTGCTACATTTCTCATCAGTTGTGAAGGATTCAGATAATCTAACAATTACCCAATTTCTTTCTGGGTAGAATGGGCCTCCTAGCCAGAGACGACGATTCAACCCACAGCACCAAAACATCCGGCTCAATGGGTCTCTTAAGTCACAAGGTGCCAGTAATGAGATAGATCAAAATAATATAAAGAGCGGTTCCAGGTCTGAACACAGAAGACAGCAGCATAACAGCTTCAGATCTAAAAATAAAGGAGCTATGAAAAACCAAGAGCAGTCTACAACTACAAGGACCACAGAGAATCCGACACATTCAGAAAAGACCCGACGAAAGCATCCCACGCCAGACACTGCAGATCACAGGCCCTTCCATGGCAGCGTTGGCAGGGTGGTGCAATGCAATTTATGTCCTGCAAGGATGGAGGTCTCTGCTGATGCCACTGTTCTTTCAGTGCCAGCTGTGACTTTGGTGGCTTAAAATGTCACAGTGATGGCAGGCACAGAAATTTAATCTCTTCATTTTAGTTTCTTGCTCGAGATGCTTGTTGGTGAAGAAAATAAGTCAGAACATAGTCATTTTAAATCTGTTGCAACTTAAAACTTGTTGGTATCTTTATTACTTACTAATTATTAAAATTAATTCATACTTTCAAGGCTTGGCCCAATATGTTCACAGTTATTTTGTCATGACAGTACAGAATCTTACCAAAGCAGCATTTACTTCTTAGAAAAATTAAATCTAGATTGGAAAAAGAAACTGATAATTAAATCCATAATAGCAAAAACCTGTTGTAGATGTGTGGTCATACCCATCAACATTATTGGTTTTTTAGAGCAGCCTGTGTTAGAAGGATCCCAGGAAGTCTGTATGCTGTGGTCTGCAGTGAAATCAGATAATCTTGTAGAAGTTTTCAGCATTTCTCTATACACCTCTGTCTTTCTGTGCATGTATACATGTACATGCATGCGCACTGTATACAGGGAGAGTATTGTTATATAGAAGATGTGAAAAAGCAGTACATTTTATTTTAGCTTATTATTTCATAATCTGAGATCTTTAAATTCAAGTATAAATTGCATTAAATGTGTTACATATTGGTATTTTTCATTGACAAACTATTTTTATGAGGCTGAGGAAAAATGTTAGTTTCTTAAGTTTGGAATGTATATAGTCATGGCTATTCAGATGCACAGTCCTATTCTCCATCCTTATCAGCCACTTTTCTATGACTAGTTGGATTTATTTTTTTGCATATGAAAAGTNGCAGGTGTGCTAGACTTGAATCCAAATTATTTTTCTATATTTTTGTTGTAGGAACCATCTGTCCATAACGAGAGCTGTGACTAATAAATTTGTTACAGCAACATGCAGCAGAATGTGGAGGTACATATTTGAGCAAATACTACATCCTTCAGAGTTTTCTATTAAAATAAAAATCTTACTTAGTCTTAATGTTCTGATTCTGTATTTGGGAAAACCTGTTTCTTCCAAAAAATTAAAATCTTCTTTTTAAAATATTTTGTTGTTTTCTGCTTTGCAGTGCCTAACCTTTGTGATCTTATTGAAATTGTATTTAATTCACCTGGTACAAGTGGGAGCCTTTCAGCTGAGTTTAGACTGGACTAGGCTTTTGCTTTTAGCTAGATCCTAGTGCCAGAAGTGGATGGAACAGGACCTTCCCATGAGAGCCGCTTCCATTCTGGAGATACTTATAATGTAAGTTATTATTTAACATCGTAAGGTGTCAGAATCCAGACCTGGCATCAAGTGAACTACTGGCCTAAGTGTCAGAATCAGAAAGGTGTAAAAGGTCAGTACAACTGCCCTCCCACTGAGGTCAGTACGAGCAGGACACCTAAATATCTTTAAAAGTCTGTTCCTAGGTTATTGTTTGCTGTTGCTTTTTACCAGTTTCCTCTGCCTAATTTCTGTTAGCTGACTGCACGCTTCCTTAGTACTGACTGGTTTCCTCTGTGGCCCTTGAAAAATAATTTCAAAGTGTGGAGTGCGGTGCATTCCTTGTGGGTGATTTTGATTATTTTTATTTCTCTTGATATCTGTATACAGTTTTCCACATGTGAATATTGGTAAAACCTGATTCTAAAAGGCAAATAACTCATCTCTATCTGGAAGAGTGGTGACAGAAAAATAAACATGCATAGGTAAACACCGACTTTCTTAGCATTGCAAGCACTGCTTCTATCCTAGTTAATTACCTATCACACTTTTAAGCTGAATGCTTTGAGCAAATGGAACTGAAATTCCAGAATCTGTGTTGTGCACACCCATCAGATAGCTTTTCAAAATTTATCTGCTGCCTTACAGTTTGACTTGTAACCTCACTGTGAGGTAATTAGAACCTCACTGTGAGATGCAACTATAATTTCCATGCAGATATTACACAGGAATCTTATTATACTGTCCTTACATAATTTGTGAAATTTATTTATGTCTCTTCACGTAAGCCTTCCTAAAAAGAAGAAAATCTAACAACTATAATGACCTTTACTCCTTCCTTGTAGCTTCTCCACTTGATAGGATTACTGAAAGTTATTTTATTCCATGTCAGCTTCTCACAAGCAGGCTTCTGCAAATAAATAAAATCTGTAACATAAGTCATAACTCGGCACAACAGGACCACCTTGTGCTCTTCAGTACCTGCTGCCCTCTGATGTGCTGGAGGCTCAGTACGTGACAGCACCGGGACTAACAGGTGAGAGACAGCATTTCTCTTCAGACTGTGATGTAAACAAATTTGCTTTGACGAGCGATGCAAGCGTGGATTTGGAGGGGCTGGGCTGGTTCTGGGAACGCTGCGGCCTTGGCACATCACCCATGGTTTAGTATTGCCAGACACGTTTTAACTACATTATGTGGCTGCACTCGGAAGTGTCACCGTGTCAGGACGGTATCTCTTCCCCTGTTGTATCTTGTGTCTCCGTATGCTTGGGAATGTATCTGCCGGTTTGTAGGAGTGTTCTACTGTTCACAATACTTGTAAGTAATCAGATGCTCTTGGGCCCATCTTCAACAGAACTCTTTTTTTATCTTCTAATTACAGAGCTAGTGATGTATGATACCCCTTTTAATGTAAGGGATTTGTACAGGGGTCAGTGAGGGAATTAAGGGCAGGACAGGGCTTGACCTTCAGGCCAGCCACCTCTTTAAAAAAAGTGCCCTCAATTTGCAAAGCAAATACAGCTGTTTAGTGTCAGTCAGACACAAACATGGAATTCCCTCTACACTTTGTATGCACTTTCAAAAGTGGAAACAAACCTTAAAGGGCAGTATTTTAAAGCAGGTTGGATTTGTTTATCTTCTGTGTAACATTAACTCAGAGTAAAGGCAGAACTCGGCAAAATAAAGGACCAAATATGTAGTTGGGAGACTAAAACAGTAAGGTAATTTAACGCAGCCAAGGTATTTGGAAGACTACATTATTTTGGCATGTTTGGGAAAAAAGGTTAAAAAAAAATGTATTGGTAAATGTGTTTGAAAATGTCACCCTGAAAGAGAAACTGGTAATTCTGGAAGGGAAGCATTGCTTCTGTAGCACTTCCCTGGGCCCTTGTTGTAGGGGAACGCCTGGTCTGAGCTTGTATGGATGGCAGTTGTTATTGTGAGTCCGTTTGCCACGTAGTGACTGGGCTGCATCAAGATTTTATAAATCCGCTGTGTCCTTCCTGGTCATATACTTGTGACAACAGCAGAGGCACCATGGGATCCAGAGGTCTCGAGTGCCAGTACCACTGCCAGTTACCCACGTGAGGATGTAACAGAAATTTGCCAGAAATTTGAGACAATACAGCTATTTTATTATAGCAAACTACCACAACAAACTGTACTAGAATGTTAATGTATGTTGCACCAGAGACTAGAATGAGTGAAAAGATACATACATAGGAAAGTGGCAACTTTGCAAAGGGCTAAGCCCTTGGTGCAAATGCTGGGCATGCTACACAGCTGCTCACATGACCCCATGAATTTGCAGAGTAATTTTCAGCCAAGAGTGATCAGTTCTGGTATATACAGCCAGATTTTCTTAGCAAGAAGAAAATTCCATAAGAAGAGATACTCAGAAAGCAGCAAAAGTCTGTAACATCAACCTTACCTGTTTCTGGTGCTGAACATATTTTATTAAAAGCCGTTGCCCAAAATTAATCTAGATTTTTGTGAGGCTGTACTACCACAGAGTATTTACAGAGTTTTAATTCTATCCACACTTAGACTCCGTAACTGCAGCTAAGGGACAGACAGCTTCACTCCCAAGTTTTTGATGGCACAACTGGCCTCCTGTTTTTATCAGGTGAGAATGGATTGGGAAGAACTAAGTAGATGAAATCTGCTTACTGCTGGGTAATGTTAGTATTTCTTTTCTAGCCATCGTAAGATTTGAACTACACAATGTTTATGACCTAAGCAATTTAATGTAAGCTGGTTTAAAAGAGTTCTCTTCTGCTCTGGAAGAGCTGATAGGGAAATAACGAACAGTTTGAAAGAAAAAAAGAGGTAGCTTTGGTATTTCCACAGCTCTTCAGCTAAAAACAAGGCTGATGAAAGCTCTCCCTGAGGATCAGTGTAACATGTGCCTATCACATGAAATAATGTCTGCGTGCTTAATTCAAGTACGGACGAGTTATCCGTACTCTGAAGCATACAGATGGAATTACATCTATTGGAATCACATCTTGGTGATAACAGGCCCTCTGCATCACAAGCCCATGTGTAATCAGAGAGGAGTAATCTTCTAGAAATTTAATTTGGAAGCGTATTTTTCTTGTCTCCCTAACCCATACGATGCCGTATCGTTGATGGTTTGGGAGACAGTAGTGTGAAAGTGAGAACTAAACAACTGGAAAATTGACAGCATTTGTGAGAAAAAATGTAATGCATCAAACTACACTGGTGATACATGTGTCAGCCTTTAGAGTGCAGCTATTAGATATTAGTAATCATTAGATTACTAAATTGGAGGTACTTTCTGAACACGATCTCTTTTACAATGAATGATAATTTTACAGAGGCTCAAAGCAAACCATTGTCATAGCACCTGACAAGGCATCTAATCTCAGCTATAAAACTGTAGCTCACCTTCAGTAGTTTCCCCAGTCAAATTATTCAGTATGTACATATACGTATGGTGTATCACAGTTCATCAGTGCAAATGCAGTACCAGCTGGTACTTCGTTAGCTGAGTTAGACAAGATAAATGTTAAGAAAACTGTAGACTTTCGAGAAACATGGGAACATACAGTTTTGAGGAAGTTCAGCCTGCAGGAAACTCAGAGAATTTCTGCTCCTTGTTCCAGGCTTCAAAAAACACAGTCTTGTTAGCCAGGTTAAAGAATGATTCCTCCTCAGACTGGCAAGTTTCATTTGTTTTCAGCTATTGGCCTCCCAGAGAGAAGATGAAACTCTATTTTACTTCCACGTTTTAAAAGGCTTTGGGTAGATAAGGGCAAAGCTATTTTCATAGTGAAAGTCGCCATGAAGGTTAATGGTTATTCAGCTATCATGAAACTGTTTAATATCAGTCCATCAGTTATGAGAAACTTAGCAAGATTCACAGGTATAAAAAAAAACACACCAAAAGTGGCAACTCGGGTAAGTTAAAAGGCCATGTTTACACCTGATCCAACTAAAAATAAATAAAATCAAGTCAAAAATCCCTCAGAAAATAATCTTGCTCTGCCTCCCCGCCACAGCCACTTTCCCGTTTCATCCACTGAAATTCAAGGGAGTTCTTTATTGTTTTGTTTTTTTGGGTTTTTTTCCTTTTAACCACAAGCCAGGATGTCTAGGACAAAGACAAGACTCATTAAAGCCACTGCAATGCAACTGACAGGAATGTTACTTGAAAAATACTGTGCTACCAGAATAAATAAACACTGAACTAGTGCAACCTCAGAAAGTCCCATAGGATTATTCTCAAAGCTTTTTTCTTGTACACGTGCAAAATTCCTTACTTTTTGTGAGCTTTAGTGTGATGTTGGACTCGATGATCTTTCTGAGCTTTAGTGCAGGCTGGACTCGATGACCTTAAGGGTCTTTTGCAACCTAAATGATGCCATGATTCTGTGTTCATAGAAGGCTTCTAAACTGATCAAAAGTTGAAGAGGAAGGAAATCTGCTTTAGGAAGCATTGTAAAAAGATTTAAAGGTGCATGGTAAAGCACTCAGTTAACAGCTATAGTGAAGTAGAAGTCACACAGAAGATAAGTATTAAAAACTGCTTTTCAAGCACATTATTATGGAAAACAAATTTCACAAACTTAGTGTCAATGATGAATTGCATGCTCAAAGAATAGGAGATTACATTATGTTAGTATCTGTCCATAATTTTTGCCTTGTCCTTCAGTGAATTTTTTTTGTTGGAAGAACCTTGGGATTGTTGTTCTTTGGGTTTATTCTTTAAGAAAAACCACTAGCTTAAAGATTCTGAAGGTAAGCTAGTCTTCAATATACACACCAATAGCAGAAAATTACAGTACTGCACACCTTTAGAGTAACTACTCTTCATGGCAATGTACCGCTTAATAATATGTTAGTACATAAAAATTTGGGGCTTTTACTTCTGAAAATGAGGTTTCAAGTCCTTGTGGTTAGACAAAAAGCCTGAAACTGTGATCACTTCTGAATGAAAATAAAACATTTGAAGAACCCTTCTGTAATTCTAATAGTCTCAGGAATTTTAAGAACATGTCACTTCTCAACATTTAGGGACACCTGTATTTACTGTGCTGGAAAAGCCAAAGCAGTAGCAAAACCAACAAAAAACCCAGCACCCAGCTGTAAGCAAGCAAGGACACAAAACAAACCCAGGTTTTGTTCGCTGAGTTGAACAACTAAAAGGGCTCTTCAAAATCAGTGAGCCAGATTGGATGGCTGAGCCCAGAGAGTGGTGAAGAGTGGAGTTAAATCCAGTTGGTGGCCAGTCGCGAGTGGTGTTTCCAAGGGCTCAAGTTTTGGGGCCAGTCTTGTTTAGTATCTTTATCAATGATCTGTCTGAGGGGATTGAGTGCTCCCTCAGTAAGTTTGCAGATGGCACCAAGCTGGGCAGGAGTGTTGATCTGCTCGAGGGTAGGAAGGCTCTGCAGAGGCATCTGGACAGGCTGGATCGATTGGACGAGGTGAACTGTGTGAGGTTCAACAACAGGGCCAAGTGCCAGGTCCTGCCCTTGGGTCGCAACAACCCCACGCTGCACTACAGGCTTGGGGAAGAGTGGCTGGAAAGCTGCATGGAGGAAAAGGACCTTGGGGTGTTGGTTGACAGCCAGCTGAACGTGAGCCAGCAGTGTGCCCAGGTGGCCAAGAAGGCCAACGGCATCCTGGCTTGTATCAGGAATGGTGTGGCCAGCAGGAGCAGGGCAGTGATTGTGCCCCTGTACTCGGCACTGGTGAGGCTGCACCTGGAGTACTGTGTTCAGTTTTGGGCCCCTCACTACAAGAAGGANATTGAGGTGCTGGAGCGTGTCCAGAGAAGGGCAACGAGGCTGGTGAGGGGTCTGGAGAACAGGTCTTACAAGGAGCGGCTGAGGGAGCTGGGGTTGCTTAGTCTGGAGGAGGCTGACGGGAGACTTACTGCTCTCTGCAGCTACCTGAAAGGAGGTTGTAGTGAGGCGGGTGTTGGTCTCCTCTCCCAAGAGAGGAAATCGCCTCAAGTTGTGCCAGGGGAGGTTTAGATTAGATATTAGGAAAAATTTCTTTACTGAAAGAGTTCTGAAGCCTTGGAACAGGCTGCCCAGGGAAGTGGTGGAGTCCCCATCCCTGGAGGTGTTCAAAAAAATGTGTAGATGTGGCACTTCAGGGAATGGTTTAGCAGGCATGGTGTTGTTGGGTTGATGGTTGGACTTGATGATCTTAGAGGTCTTTTCCAACCTTAATGATTCTGATTCTAAATACGGCTTTCCTCTGCTGATAGAAACATACAGCAGCTCTTTGCTGCAGTTTCATTACTCGGAATTTCCCCTGGTAAAACACACCCTAGAGTGGTGCCATACAAAATGCCAGGGCTGCACCGGCTGCCTGCAGCAGCCTCACCACAGTGGCAGATCACACCATGCTAGGAAAGCAGTACACATACACGTACATCTCGGGTCTGTGGCAAAAACTGCCTTGTCGCTGCCTAGGCATGCTTCTTCCCTTCCTGTATTTCTGAATTTTTCTCACTGTGTACAAGCAAAGGCAGTCCCTTTTCACTGCTGTTAATAACAAAATGGTGAATTACCCCCACCAGAAGTACCAGTAAGTGCATTCAGCTTCTGGAACTTTCACTGCACTCAGTATGTTGCACATTTGTGGCAAACTTGTATCTAATAAAAGCTACTTATTGTTACATAACCACTTTAAAGATACAAATTAAGGAAAATTGCTCTAGTTAATATTAACGGTAAAGTTGATAAAGAGGTCGTCTCTTATGCTGTACAAGTACTGCCTTTAAAAAGGTCAGTTGTACTATACAGCCTGACAGAAATACAAATGTGAGATTCTGTAACATTAGACTGCACATGCATGCTCTGTGTTTGAAGGCTTTTTTAAATCCATTTTTCTTCCTCCCTTCCCAACTACTAAAAATATTTAGAAATAAAGCAGAAAACATGCTTCAGTGCTCACTTGAAAACAATTTCTCCCTATGCTTTTCACAAACTTTTTATTCATAATTTTCTACCAAATCTTTGAAGAAATGACCACGAGACAATGCTCTCTTCTTTGACCAGACGAGGCAAAGCTATCCGGTCTATCAGGCTGAGTCAAACATTACCCCTCCGCTTTATCATTCTTAAACTTAATACTCTCTGCTAATACAGCTGGTTCGTTCTTGTTTAGCACCATAGAAGTAGTAGGAATTTCAACAGCAGCACTGTCCTGTTTGCTTGCTTTACTGGACACAGAAGAAGATGGCTTAGACGGTGTCACGAGAAAAAGCGGAGTTCGCTTCAGCTTTACCACACGGTTGCTTACGGGCTTGCTAGACACTGCGATCTTGAGAGTCATCTGACATGGTGTCCCATTGTCAGCACCCCGCCTTCCACCAGGCACCTGGGCACTGCCGGGCACCCCTGCACATGTTGTGGATACAGTTTCAGAAGCTACTTTGTGCAGCATCAGACTTTCACTGCTGGGTCGTTTAAGAGTCACTGCAGAACGTGAAGCATTGTAAGCGGCTACCTCTAATGAAGCTGAGTTCTTGACTTTGATGTGGGTACTCGTTGAGGGACCTGAGAATCTAATTGGCTTGGGACCCACTTTACATGGTAAAGAGTCTCCCTCTTCAGTGAAGTCGATTAATCGTCTGTAAGACAAATAAATTCAATTAAAGAAACAAACAATGTACGTAAGTTACTCTTTTTATGCTGTAATTACAAAATAGAAAATTTGCAACAGCCGTGCACAAATCTGAAGTTCTTTTATTTTTTGCTTGTTACAATATCATTTATGGTTCTCAACTGTTCATCGCTGCAGTCAGGCTTGCCTTTATATGAATAGCACCAGCAATCTCTTCTAACTGTGTAAGTAATATTACACATCAAAAATTGTAAAAGATACGGTGTGCAAACTGCTAAGTGAAAATCAATGAGAAAGAAGGCTGGAGGAGTTATAGAAAGAATATTAAAATGCTACAGATTCCATCAGATACAAAATCCACTAAATACTAGCCTAATGTGTTTTAAGTTATCTACAAAAATGCAAGACCCAGCTGCACGGGAACACAAAACATAGAGTTCCATACTAGGTAATTTGAGAACAGAAGAAGAAAGATATTGCTTCTTTCTCCCTCCCCCACTTCTTTTCAATACAAACGATTATGGATAATCTTGCAAGAGAACATGATAAAAAAAAAACAAAAACAAACAACAAAAAAAACCGCAAACAGACAGCATTTTTGAAATATTATGAAAATCCTGTTTCTCAGTGAAGAGAAAAATGGACAGACACCTAAAAGATTTTAATTCCTCAAGGAAATAGTAAATAATGCCATAGAAATCCAGGTCACGCTAAAACAGCTGAACAGGACCTTAGAAAACCTGAAACCTAACAAAAAAAAAAAAAAAAAAAGC
>Ga0065711_1026667_pt1 | contig 63000 bp, 58 predicted proteins | sample Hoacrofraction12_FD_59098 | JGI IMG/M metagenome (GOLD analysis project Ga0065711, IMG submission 59098) | Hoatzin crop microbial communities from Cojedes, Venezuela - Epithelial fraction 12 v2 (version 2) | ecosystem: Host-associated > Birds > Digestive system > Esophagus > Crop | place... | reverse complement strand
CCAAAAAACCAAAAATAACCCAAAAAAACAAAGAAGTGTTTCCCACAAATAAATAAATCCAGCATTCTTTGTCCTCTTGAAAAGTTACAAGACCTAAAAAGCACCAAATTCATAAAATCTGCAATACCGTTCTTCAAACAGGCCCACAAGTCCATACATTTAAATCTAAACGCAAAGAAATCCCCAAACCCCCAAAACCCACCTTGTTACATACTCACATCAACTGCAGCACAGAAAATAATGACCGAAATGATAAGAAAACTGAAGTTTGCTTTCTAGCAATAACTAGTGCATTGAATTTTGAATGTTCTGTTCTTCAGTGCAAACGTAGCGTGACGTCTCCCTCCCGTCTCCGGCTCAGAAGTGTGAGGGGTGCCCGTACTGGCTGACGCCTTGCTGTGGCTGGTTACCTGGTTGGTAAAGCAAAGGGCCCTATTTGTGCCTCACGACTACTCTACAGAAATGCAGAAAAATGCCCATATTTCCTGCAGCAGCAAAGAGCAGTCAGCGCGCTCCCTCAGACACCTATCCGATGCAGGCACGAGGTGCTGACTTCCTCGGGACTGTGCCTGCAGGAGGACTACAGAAGTGAGGGGAGAAAACCGTGACTGGGCCACCAGCCCAGGGGCTCGGGCTCTGCTGGAGACCAACAAAACCCGTGGGACCCACTGCACCAGGATGCTGGTGTCATCGCTGCTGGGAGGGGAACCAGCTGTCCTTAGGTGAACTACTTCCACGTATGTATGGCAGCGTTTACACAAGGAGCACACCTCCCCGACCGGTAATTCCACCTTCAGGCAGACATCTGTATTTATGCATGTCTGCGCACACAGGCACTTACTGGAGAGCTGCTTCTGGAGCTGCCTGACCAGCGCCGCTGTCTGCTGCTGCTGCTGTGTCTGTTGTAAGCCTTGCCTTGGAAACTGCAAGAGAAACGTGGCAGGTGAGCGTCGCGCAGGTACCTGCAGACGCATGCAGCCGTGTGCCCCACCAGCGGCCGACAGAGCCGGCACGGGGGCTGCACAGCACGTCCTGACCACGCTGTAACAGCACGGTCAGGATGCACGGAGCAGCTCAGCGCTTGCAGAACATCTGCTCCTCATTCCCTGAAGTCTGACATGCTTCCAGCTGGGTTACCAGTGTCCCCTGTGTCCAGCCGGCACGGGACAGAGCTGGTCTCAGTCTCTTCCACCCTGGAGAGGCCAGCATTCATCCCGCAAGTCACTCAGCAGCTTTACAAGGCACATCAAAACAAGCAGCCCTTTTCACATTTTAAAATACTTCTGCGTGGTCGAAGCATAACAGCCAAGCTTCTTGAAAAATATTTTTGCCAGGGCAGAGATGCTTCAGGTAAAAAGAAGGCTGAGCACAACACATGCGCGGTGCGCTGCGCTGCACGCCTGCAGCTGCATGCTCCGTTCTGGGCTCCAGTGGAAGGGGCGGCAGATCCGTGCCCAGCCAACTGGGCCAGCTCCTCCCCTGAGCAAAGCGATCATCGTGCTCATCCCAACCCTCAGCCCACAGCGACCAAGGCCCTTCCAGCCCGTGGCATTAAGCACAATGGGATGAGACACAAAAAGCTTCCAAAGTAATCAATCTGCTGCTAATGAACTGAATCATGGCTTCAGTCATGGTGAAAGTACCCTGGGTGTAAACACACTGACTTTGACAATGTGCACCCTATTTACAGCTGCATCAAAGCAGAATTTGGTCTCTAACTGGGCTATCTGACAGCACGCGTTATTCCCTACCTATCTGACTGGTGCAGTCTATTTTCCAAGCAAGGATGGGCAGGGGAACAAGCACAGCTCTGCCTTCCACGCTCCCGGCTGTCACTCAGAAGAGACAACTCTCACTGATCATCCACCTGTACGTCAGAGCGCTGCATACACTGCACACCACAGCACCGAATCGTGACAGACCCGACAGACTGCCTGGGTGCGCACCACTGCGGCGGACCCTCCGGAGCCAGAGGTCTGCGTAGACAAGAAGCATTCCCTCCCTCGGAAAACACATCGCCCACACGAGAGCCAGATGCCTGTGCGCAAGCTGCGTCAGCCTCTCGAGGACAGTGAGCTGACAGCACGGCTCTCGGCAGGGAAACCCTGATGAATGAGGCACTGCTACGCTAGCAAGCACAGAGCAGACCCAGCCTTCACCACTGACTGGCCGCCGCGTCCTCGGGGCCTCCGGGCTCTCCAGAGCTGTTTCCCAAGTCCTGGAGTCTTCCTTCTCATTAGGTCGGGTGAAGAAGCATGTGCCTCTAATTAACTGGGTTTTTGTGCTTCTGCACAAGGATACACGATGCACCCGACCAGTTTGAAACCTGATGTGCTGAATAGCAACGGAGCTATTCAACACTCTCGTAACATGGTACACGCTGCAGAAAACGCCCAGGCTTTGTTTCAGTGAAACCTTTTGCTTACTGAAGGGAGTTTCACTGTTTTACAAGATTCAGCACCTTTTCCCTTTCGGAAACCAAATCCTTCACTTCAAATGCACTGTGTAATCTCCTGGCTAACAGTCCTTAGTAAACGCTGAGGTCAGTCAAAAGCCTCAGCCACACCAGGGTTCCTTGGGGACACGGACCCAGCACGCAGGAAGCTTCCTGCTGCACCCGGTGCTGGAGAGGAGCCTGCAGCCGGGCAGGTGCTCTGACTCTGCGGCAGCCTACACACGCACTTTGTTCAAGATATAAACACTGTTAAGAAAAACTCAAAAATGAACAAAAATGATCTTCCCATGGCTATCAGATAAACACCTTTCATTTATCCTTACTCTGCCACTTACAAGTCGCCCCCGAGTTTTTCTATCGGATCATGTTGATTAGTGCTTTTAACCTCAGAAGCTAGCAGTTTCAGCATTACTGTATTTTCTCCATTTTTCTATAGCAAACTTTTTCTCATTATCCTCAACTACCGTACACATGTCTGAAAAAATTGCCCAAATACAGGAAACCAGCATAATGACATTGTAAGTTGAGTGGACGTGTCCGTAACAATTACCTGGCGGTGACACTGGTTTGGTAAAGTCACACGTTCAGCTATAAACGGCTGCAATTCAGCATACAGGAATGTCTCAAAACCAAATCTGTCTGTGCAGTTCTCTTCATGCAGCTCTGTTCTATGACTAAAATCTGATTTAAAAGCATCTACAAACAATAAAGCCCATTTTTTCCCCAGCCTGTTAGCGGTACAAGCTAAAAATCAAAGGCCAGATGACACCAACTGTCCCTTGGGACATGACGTAAGGCAGGGACTGGAGTTCGGTCGCGGTGGAGCCGCCGGCATGCGCAGTCGACACAGAGGGAGCGGAGGGAGCGCGGGTGCTCGCATGGGCACAGCAGGGTGTAGAAATGCCACCCGCCAGCACCTGGCATTTCCAAGGGAATGCTCTTAGCATTACAGCAAAAGCTAGTGCCACAAGTAGCCTCAGTCGTATGCGTTATCCTGCTTTCACTTCGAAGTACCACACAGACAGGAAAACCCACCAGTTTATATGCAGCACCAGCAACTACAGATTTCTCATCAGGTTTTGAAAGTTAGCATGGGCTATTCATTATTACCATGATACAGTAATTAGGACAGTTCTTATAAAAACGCATAGCACCGCAGGCATAAACAGGAAAAATTCATTCCTGCAGCAGTAAGGTGTCCATTGACCTTAGCTCGCTGCTTTGGGACTACTAAATGAAAAAAGGATCCCTGACTTTCAGTGGGGCTTACAGCACTTGGTTCTGCATCTGATTTTCAAAACGGGGATTTATTTACGCTGCACTAGGAGTAAGGCTGAGGATGTCTTTAAAGCGTCTCATTTCTTCCCCCCTTTGAACTCATGTAAAGAGATTTAAGGCAGTTAGTCTGGGCAGTCTTATTTTACTGGTGATAGAAAAGAGATGCACAGAATTAGCAAAGCGCCGGCACACATTTTGTAACTACATCCCCAAGGAATTCTCTAAAGAACCTCTACGGGTGGTTATTTGCATCGTTTGGGATATCAACCATTAGCTTTAAATCCACACTGCTAAGTGTAATTTCAAGATGAGATGCTGAAATGAAGCATTTGGACTTTTCCAACGCACACACTTTTTCAGCCAAAACAACGCGTCATCGTTGGCCCAACTTTGGTATCAGTTTTGACTGCCCTGGTGAACGAGCCCTGGAAGTGTGGGAGCAGCCGGTGCTCCGGTGCTCAGCGCGTCTCTGCGCAGCAGATCCAGCCGCGCTGCGGCAGAGGCGCGGGGGCCAAGGCCCGCGTCCAACGTGGCACTCGCCTCCTCGCGCGAGGCCAGCTGTCGAGCTCACCCCCAGCGACGCCCCAGCGCGTGGCGCAACCCACCTCGTGCCACGTCTCAGCGAGGTGGGCACAGAGGCGGGCAGAACGCGCCCGTCATCACCGCCGGCACGCCTCGCACGGCATTCAGAGTAGCACTGCAGGCACCGCGGCGTCAGCACCGTCAGGCAGACGGTGACGCAGGGAAGCTGCCCCAAACCCTCTCCCCACGCTGCCACGCTGCTCCTCTGCGTAAGCGACGCGGCCCACCCTGCCGTTGCCCCCGCGCCTCCCCGAACACCTCTGCTTACCAAAAGCTGCTGCGGTTGCACGGGCTGGAGACCAAGCGGCTGCGGCTGCCCCGGCTGCTGCCCCGGCTGCTGCTGCAGCTGAAAGGACACGGGCATTGAGACAAGCGGCACGACGCGCACGCTGCCGCAGGGAACGCCGACGAGTCCAGCAACACGGCTTCTCGCCACTGATGCCAGCACGGGATGCGGGCTCGCTTACAGCACTGGTTACTGGAGGCCCCACTTGGGAGAAAGCCTCACGGCTCTCCACTGTCATTGTCAGCCACACCACGGCTGACAAGCAGCATTGTTAACAGACAAAAAATACTCAAAAGCTGGTATATTTAGTTTACTACAACATCAAAATATCTAGATAAAGCACATTACTGTTCGACAAGAACAGGCACAGCCAGCTATTCCATTAAAATGAAAACATGAAAATAATTCCAACCATCAAAGGGCCACGGGAAAGACTTTTAATGAAATTTATTTTCCCTGTGACAAACTCTACATATTTAGTGGATAAACTAATACTTACCTGCAAGTTAAAAATGTATCATCAAATCAGAATACAGGAAGTAGGCCAGACAGGGAGCAAGCCGTTCAATTTAATTCCAGCGTACATCATATGGCCAGGCAGGGGAGAGCACAATCGCTGCTTTTGTCTCAGCACACCCACCTGCACCCTTCTCAAATTTACCTTCTCCAGAGGCATTCTACCATCTTGAACAATGCAAGTGCTGAATTTTACACGTTATGTCCAGAGCTCTCCTTTGGAAGTCCCAAATGCACACCATGAATCACTGCACTCCAGTAAAAGCAGTCTGGGTTTACAGCACCAGGCTCTGCTGCTTCAGACCTGAGCACACAGGCAAGCGAGGGGGTAACGCCAGCCCCCAGCACGGTGATGTCCGCCCTCCCTTCCTGCACCGAGCTACCCGTGGCCTCTGGCGCAGCCGTGTCCTCACCTGGAAGAGCCTCTGCTGTCGCAGCTGCTGCTGCCGCTGCCGGGCCGGCTCTGGGGGCAGCTGCGCGGCGCTCAGGGCCGGATGGGGACCTGAGGTCGAGGCACTGTCCAGGCCCCCTCCGACCAGTGGACTTGGCTGCAACGGCTGATGGCTCAGTCTGGGTGGGGGAAAAAATAATGGATTAGACTTCACTTACAGACAGAGCACAAGTCAGTCTAGGAGACTCAACTATCAGCTGCGACATTAGACTTCCATAGATTTAAAACATTACATTTTACAGCAAGAATATATTCCCAAATATGAATGCTTTGAAAAATATTCCATATTAGAAGCCGTACCATACCATTGCCCAGTAACTGCTGTAGGTAAGGACACATTCCTCTACACAAGCAGAACAGATCCAAGCATTCAGTTCTTGCTTTATTAGGAGCTGTGATGAATTTCTACATTTCAAGCAAGAATTTCACATAAGCGCTAAAATACTCTCCCAACCAAAACATCTCATAGTTACATTACCATGAATTTAAACTGACAATAAAGACTTTTTACTTTCTACAATACTGAAAAAAATGCACCAAGCAAGAAATACTTTCTTAGCATGTTATGGGAGTAATGAACATTGACAAAGCAGAGAGCATATCCATGGGGAAAACACGTCAGCTAGCTCGTCCTTTAGCTCAGCTGTGTAAAACTTGGTGAAGACAGGGCAGTTGGGGTAAGCAGCTTTCTTCCTAACACAGGGCACTCTGCAGGTTGTCACGCAAGGCTATCAACCAAGTCAAGGCCAAAATTTTTTGAAGAGGTGCAAACTTACCCAAAATTAAGCATACTCTTAAGATATCCAGGCTTGCAAGAATTTAAAAGTTAAGGAACCAGTGTATTTGGTAAGGTTCATAATTCCAGAAACACTGATTCCATTAAAAATAGCAAGGGTTGAGAGAGAATTGCACAGCTACATACAGGACACTTTCATATTCTGCTTACAAGCAACTGATGAGCAAGTCATTTAAGTACACCTGAACTTAGCATCTAAAGGAGATTTTAGTTTGGGGATCAAATCAGAGCTGAAGAAGAGAAAGAAAAATCTCTCTGCTTGGTAGCAGAGCTCATCAGGGGTGCTCCAGGAGACGTTACCTGGGATCAGTGAGAGGGGACCGCAGCTCTGCTGACAGGCCAGCCCCCACGGGGCAACGGACACCCGCGCACCCTCTGCTCCTCCAAGGAACCTGCGACCCGCACGCGGGCGTGCGCAGATCCTCGTCACAGCTACAGCGGGGCAGGGCAGGCGGAGGCAGCCCAGGCAAACTGTGACTGGTCCCATCCCCCCCCCCGGCTTTAATTTCAGCCTGTGTTTTTGGGGAGTCACTCTACTGAACACGTCTATTTGAACTGAAATTGAAAGGGGCAACACTTCTGATTCTGTTAAGAGCAGAGCTGGACGTGAGGTAGACTACGCTAGACTGTTAGAAAAAAAATCTGATTCAAGACTGTCACTGGCAACTCCAGCTTTCCCCTCTGCTTACTCTGCAACACTCCCTTTGACAGATTTCTTTCCTGCTTCATCTGCCTTCCGTTTCATTACATGTCTTTGCCAGTGAATTCTTCCTGTGTCTCAGAGGCACTGCAGCTCAGCGGTACTTCCAAAGTGAAGTCAGTTCAGTCTATTCAGGCTTGAGCAAAATTCATTTGTCTATGGCTGGTTAAACTACCAAGTTGGTCTTGTTTTCTTGACTACAGACTCTTTGTTGAACCTGGAATATTTATTGTTTAATACCACACACGTGTTTGCATAATATAAATGCCGCATCTGTGTGTGTAGTGAAATGGGATCCAACAGCCGTCTTTACATGAATTTTTATGTGCTACAAACACACAGGACAACAGGGCTACAGCGTGTGCCAAGACCAACTTAAAATAAAAACTAAATGAGGGAAAAAACAGGGGGAAATTGGAGAGAAAGGCATCTTTATTGCTAATTAGACCCAGCGCTAGCCTCACGTTGATGAGTACATGTATTCCACATCAAGCTCTAGACCACTACACAAAGCTGCCCTCAGAGCCGTGCAGTGGTACCAGCCACGCGAGCTGCGGACGCTCACCGCTGAGTGCCGGCCAGGGGCTGGGCGTAGGCAGCAGCCTGCTGCTGGACGTACCCGCCGGGCTGCTGCTGCTGCATCTGCCGCAGCCGCTCCACCAGCGCCGGGCCGGCGTGAGCTGCGCTGTAGGCGCGGGCGTTGTAGCCGGGGGAAAGCACCACGCCAGCCGGCAGCGGCTGCAGGGGCACCGCGGTGCCGTACATCGTGTACCCGGGAGGCACGCTCTGCGGGGAAAGCACACACAGCAGCACCTTCACTGCGCCCGCATTCAAACCGCCGTCGCCACACGGGACAGAGATGACCCACGCGCCACGCTGCAAGCCCCCCACCCGCACCCCACTTCTGTTCGCGGGTCAAGCGGCCGCAGCAGCACGGGCCTCGCACCGCGCCGCCTTCCCCAGGGGCACCCAGCAGGAGAGGGGCTCTGCTCCGCAGCTCCACTCCCTCTCGTCTTCCTTCTCCTCCCCCAAAATCCCCAGCACCAGAACGACCATGACACAGTAAACAGTTACCGGTACCCGCTCTGAGCACCCTGGGCTGGTGGAAGATGTCCCTGCTCATGGCAGGGGGTTGGAACTGGATGAGCTTTAAGGTCCCTTCCAACCCAAACCATTCTATGGTTCTGTGATTCATGATCACCATCTTACCAGGAACTGGCCAATGTCAGGCTTAACGCTGAAGCACGTGTGCCTTTACCAGCAACAACTTAGGAAAAACTGGGAGGCAACCACGTTAAAAACGTTTATGAAGTACAGCACCTGAGCAGGAGGCCTCACCGCTACCCCAGGCCACACGCTCGAGGCTCGTCCCAAGCACAGACAAGCAGGCCGGGAGGTAAAGGAGCTCTGATGAAGGCACTTCTGGGCAGACGCGCCACGGGAGCAGGCAGTACCTGTGCTTGCTGTAACCCCGGGTACTGCGGAAGCTGAGACGGGGGTCGAACTTGCGGAGGGAAGATAGCAGCTTGGTCCATCGGCTGCCCCTGAAAGACACATCGCCCATCAGATGCGGCCGCCACACCCCGAACAAGTCCCATTCTGGACACAGACCCCACCAAGCTGTGTCCTAAAGAGACATGGAGAGACCGGAGCATTTCCTTCAGGACAGCACCGCTGCTCAGGGCCAAACTGCTGACCCCTATTTACTCACAGGAGATGGAAGAACGGGCTTTTGTGTGACTTCCGACACTGCTGTCACACCACAGCGGGGAAGAAACAGCCCATTGCTGAACAGAGGTCTGGCAGACACCCTTTGAAACGGGGCTTTGCAAACGGTTAGAAAAAACACGTTCTAGCTGTCTTGAAGACAGTACATGAAATTACCCAGGGAGCTTCAAGTGCATGATGATCCCCAGTATAAATCCATAGCTGGTATCTTTCTCAGGTGACCCGATTACTAGCTTTCCCCCAGATGAAGCAGGCAAAATGGTGATTAGCAAATTTTATGATGACATACAAAACACCAGCACAATAAATGGGTAACGCAAGGATCGCCAGCTCCCGACCAGTACAGCCTGGAAACACACGCCGCGTTTGTGATCAGCAGCCAGCCTGGTCTGGCCATTGCAAATTGCCTCAATATTTATGCCCAGTTAATGGCAAATCATTTAAAGATTTCAACTATAACTGCATTAGTATGTTTTGAAGGGCCAGAAAAGAGGAAAAAATAAAATGTTGGGCTTGACTTCAGGACCAAGATTGTAAACACCTGGCGAGTGAGAATTTGCCAGGAACACTGTCACATCTGTGTATTTTCTGCGCAGCTGTGAGGCTGCGTAGCTGCACCTGATCCTGGTGAAAGCCATTCTACTCCAAAAAGCTTGGTGGCAGACATGAGCTGGAAGCAGTGATGCTCCTTCCCTGTAGCTGCCCAGTTTGCCACAAAACCAAACAAAAAATCCAAGCCCTCCAACAAAGCCTTTGCCGTTTTCATCGGGATATCCTGACAGAGATGTGTTATAATTTAAGGCTAAAAGTGACTTTGGTAACACACTTCAAGCACCAACACTGCAATCAGGGCTACCCAATGGAAAAGCAAATCTCTCATGGGATAAAACACTGAAGCACCATTGGAACTCTCCCCCTTCCTCTGCTCCCACCCATCAGTGGGAACGGTACCAAACACTAACAAGCCTGTAAGCACAGCCAGTGGCCCTGCAGGCCAGCTACTGCTTTGGGCTGGGTTTAAAAGTATGTGCGTCCTCATCGCCAGAGCTGGGCAACCGCTCTCTCTGGTAGAGGGAAAGCGTTCCAGCTTCAGCCGATCCAGCCCCAAGAGACGTGAACTGCTGTGACCGGAGCTGGACGAACCACCCTGTGCTGCGGGTGGGGAACAGACAGAAGAGGTCAAGGACAAGATGCAAAACCAGGGGCAAAGCTACCACAAGGTGCCAACAGGGTTGTCACACACCCATTTTTCGTACCTTCCTTTCTGTTAAAAGCCAAACCAAAAGCTGGCCCAGCGAGGCTCTGTGCCAGCCTCTGGGACAAAGCAAATTGCTTCTCAAATGTTTTCACCAGGTGCCAACCACAGGGCAGATGAAGGGGTAACTTGAAGGCACCCAAAGGTGAAATTGGGTAAAACTATGAGTGATTTGCAGAAAAACTGGTGCTGGAGGCTGTTCCCCGCAGTGACGCAGACCACCTCATGGGTTCGGGGGAAGCTGGTCTGCAGAGCGGTGCTCCGTGTGTTAGCCTCGTTTCTCCCAGTGACAGCTAACCTGGTGTGCCCAAGAGCAAAATTCGTCCACTCACGCCCACGCAGTGTAAACAGCATCCCTCCAAAGTCAGTGGAAGTTACACCAATGGACGTGGGATCGGGCCCTAATTCTGTCTGAAAACGCTGACTGAGCAGCTGCAGGACCCCAGCAGTACCCGGCGGGCAGAGAGGTCAGTCCCCCCACCTTCTCCCCGCCGTTCCAGTGCGCACACAGCAGCGGAGCTGGCAGGGCGCGAGACTCGAGAGCCGCACACCCGCACGGCACCACTGCCCAGGCCGGGCCAGCACCGCGGGCAAAACCAAACACCAAGCGTAAGCCAAAAGCCGTCCCTTTGGCAGGGACAGATCAACCCATTCCACGGCAGGACACGGCCACCGAGCAAGCTCCCGTGCTGTGGTAGCGAGCTCTGCATTCCCGAGCAGCACCAGCAGCAGATGTTGCTGAATTCGAAGGGACTTCTCCCTCCAGGCATCATTTAGTAAAGAGTTAACTAAACATGCAAGCCAATTGCTGCAAGCCAGAACTGTGCATGCACGACAAACAAAAACAACACACATAAAAAAGGAGAAAAAACCCCAAACACTTCTACTCAATGCTGATGCAGCGTTACAGTAATAACCACTGTTCTCTTTGTTCTACTCGAACCTGAAACTGAAGCAAAACTCGCTGCTTTGCCCTGTTACGGTATGTGACCACAGTGTATTTGGAAGGAATTTTCTTTTCTAGGTGGTGCTGGGACTGGCAAAGGCGATTCTGGCAGCCATGGCACTGTAGGCTGATTTCGTCCAAACTCTGACCAAATCTGGCTTCGAAAGCAGGCAGCGAAACACTAACGCTTACTGAGGTGAGACGACGACGACAGATTTGAGAGACCTCGCTCTATACCTGCTGCCTATCTAGGTGTGCCTAATTAACTGCAGTGTGCCTAATTAACTGCAAGTATGGGGATCTACACCCTGCTCTGACATGCTACCAGCAACAACAGGAATGATTGCACACATATAAACTGTGGGCAACAGAGTAAGCAGCAAAGCCTTTTTAAAAACACGCTGCGCTTTGTCTTTCCAACTAGTGCTTTTAACAACATTGCAGTTTCCTTAAGACAGGACAAAAGTCCCTTAAGCTACCTCTGAAACAGCTTTTCTAATTCACATCTGGGAAGCTTTCCAACAGAAGATACTAGGGATGAAACTGCGTGCCATCATTGTTTTTCCCCAGAAACAACTGAATTCTCCAACACTTAATAACCTACCAGGGAAGTGCTAGCTGTCCCTGGCTTTGGAAGAACACAACAGGGTTATTGCCATAACCGCCCACCCTGGCAGAGCTTGGAAGAGACCCCACGCAGCATACCGCCGTGCTCAGGTGGGACGAGAAGTGTTTTGGAACCTACAGCTCGCGCGGGGCCAGGGGAGCGGACCCTCGCTGCGAGCTGAGCGGCACGACTGCGTCCCACCGCAGCGGGAACAGGCCCACGCCAGGACGGCTCCGAGTGCTGCTGGGGGAGCGCTGGCGGCACGCGCCGGCCAAGAAAGCCGTGTGGTCCATGCCCTGCTGCGCGTCCGACACGGCAGCCAGCGCTGCCCCACGGGGCACGGGGCACGGAGCAGAGCGAGCCGACCCAGCCGCCCGCGGAGGGGGAACACACCAGCCATGCTTCGATGGACGCAGCACCAGTCGGATCTTGCAGCTACTCTCACCTTTCACAGCGAGCAACACAACAGAAGAGGAAAAAAAATGGATCAATGATTCAGTTACTGGGAATACTTGTATGAAAAAATATTCTATGTGTGCAAGTGTATTCGCAGCCTTCCCACATGCAGCCGCTGCGCTACCTGGGTGAGAGGAGTGCCAAAGCATACCATTCTCATCAAAAGCAACGTGTGCAGCCCGTGTGTGGAAAGAAATGCATGTTTGTGCAGAATTAAAAATAAAGAGAAGTTCACGGTCTCCGAGTGGTTACCATTATGTTGTCAAAGCCATCCTGAAGGGATACAGCAGTGCTACAGACATCCTAAAGGAAAAGGACAGGCGAGAAAATAGCAAACAACACAAAGAACGTCAACGATTAGGCTTGGATTGTTAGTGGAGCAGGACAGCACCTTCACAGAGCTTGCCTGTATGTACTCAAAGAATGCTGCTGTTTAGGAACGCTAAGAAGGTCCTTTTAGGTGGTTTTTATGCTTATGAATGAACCTTAATACTGTTATGACATTTATGAGCAGAAACTCTAAATGTGGAAAGGACTCCTTACCATCCACAGGAACCTATTAATTCTATACACAATACTCAAAATTTTTTTAACAAGTTATAGTTCTTGAAGACCTTGCACCACAGCCATTCATTTTCAAGAGCAGAGCATGTACAGCACAGCACGAAAGAGCAGAGTCCTCCTGGACTCATTTTACAGAAGTGTCCACACCAGTGCCAGCGGTTTCAGGCTGAGTAGGCAATTTCATTCTGCAGCTGCAGAAACACAAAAACCAAGGAAGAAACCTTCCTGATTTAAGCTCTGTCTAACAACATCCACCACATAGCAGCAATGCTGACAAGTCGTCTTGTTCCTACATTTTCAAACCCTACCTTCAGGCTCGCATGCTGCCACAGCATTTCCTGCTCCAGCCCCAGGACTGCGGGCAGAGCTGCCCCAGGCTCCGCAGGGACGCGCTGCTGGAGCACCACGCACGCAAAGCCCCAGTGCTGCCGGGACCTGGGAGCGGCGTCTCCGCTGCCAGCATCGCCAGCGCAGGCCACAAGGAGAGCAAACAGCACGGCCTGGTGAATTGCTCACTCATCGCACGTTTTGAAGCATCAGGCTGAACGAATCCTTCCAACACCCAGTACGGCAAAATATTGGAGCCGGACAGAAAACAGCGTGCCCATCTGCAGCACTCCCCAGCACGCCGCAAAGGGCCTGGCTGCACATGCCGCTGTGGGGAAGCAACCGCGAAACAAAGGCTGGCTTTGATGGCTCTGCTTTGACTTGGTTTACACCACTTCACCTTACACTCCCTTATTGCTGAAGTCACAGCGTGGCTGACAGGGAACCGCTGCCTGATGGACATCCAGCTCATGCCGCACAGTGGCTGAAATACGCGCCTGAACCTACCCGGTGGAATTCTAGTGCAGCTTGCACATTGTAAAGCTTTGTTCCAAATTTTATGAAAAGGTTCATCACAGACACCTTAATAATCTTATTTAGGCATGGATTCATGCCTTCATGATACGTTTGTTCTCCTTACTGACAAACTCTCTGTGCAGCAGTCTGGAGCAGAAGTTAACCGTTGCTCTCGGACACTGTCCCCGTTTGAAACCAAAAGGGAAATGCAACGTCTTTTGTCCTCTAAACGTGACAGTGTTAAACAACAGCATTTCTTAAATGTGAGAATAATGTGTTATTTTAGATCTTCCATTATTACCTTTCGATCCACCTAGCCATAAGTAGTGATCATCATTTGTTTACTCAAGGCTCTTATTTAAGCCTGTATTCTATCACAGTAATTGCAAGCCATTGCACCTAACACTAAAATAGTGAGATACTGCCTGATGTAAGAAATACTATAGGGTGACCCTAACATTTAGAGTACCTAACCCTTAGTGCCTACGGGACACCAGCGAGGGATCAAATATCCACTGTACCGCTGATACTATAAAACACACATCCAGAGCTTTTTTATCCCGTAAGGCAGAAGACAGCACACATAGAGGGAAACCCTAGTTTCACAACTATGAACGGCCCCATGTAAAACTCTTGTAGCCCAGCAGCAGTTTAAGCACTACAGAGGGCTTTGCATGCATCATAGCAGAGAGACTGAAAGAGGGATGAGAAGGACAATGAGGAAGCTCTAACAAAATGAAGCCAGTGTGGGAGAAATTATGAGGATACTTGCTGCAAATTTTGACTATTTTGAGCGAAGAGGGCACATCACAGAGTTTGAAAGCAAAAGAGCATAAGGGTAATGTAATATATATAGCAGGGAGGGTAAGAATGAGTACAGAAGGACTTTAAAATGAAGGTGAGAAGTTACTGGTTTTACCACCAACCGCCGTACACGTGTTGCTGGTTATCTGGGATCCAGAACCCAATTTTCTGTTCTTACGCCATCAATTCAAAAGCAGCCTGTCTGCAGCCGTATTCTGAAACTAGTTCGGCTCTGCAGGGTGTTGCACAAGAGGTGTGTGTGGTCTGGCTCACAGCAGCTGTACTCTCAGAAATGTTACGAGAAGAAATACAGCTGTTTCCAGAGAACACAGGCGTCTGTGCGCACGTGGATGGAAGTGGCTCCTGCCTGGATGTTTAATTGTGAAGAGCATCGCTGCACCTCTGCTGCTTACTAGCAGCTTGGTGGCACCCAGCACCGTGCAATGCCACTGCGAAAGCCTCTGTGACACAACAGGGAACACGAACGTCATCAAGCAGCAGATGCAAAACCCGACTTTATGAAACACAGGAAAAACAGAAGGGGCTAAGAGATCAAAGGGCAAATGAAGTTTAAAAGCAGATGGCTCTGGTGGGAGTTCTTGCAACTGTAAGTATCAGCTGGCTCCCCACGCCGTAAGTCTACGGCAGGGCAAGCAGCTCCAGTGGACAGGAAAACCACTGTGTTGCTCTTCAGACTTGGGGGTTTGGACAAACCTGTTGGAGAGCCCGTGACTGTGCTTGCTGCCTGAGGAGCCGCTGCTGCTGCTGCTGCTCTTGCTGCAGGAGTTTCATCTGGAGCAACTGCTGCTGAGGCGTGACTGCGTGGATAGAGGGGGGCTGCACCATGGTGCCAGACCGCCGCTGCAGCATGTTCGACAGGGCTTGCTTCGTGTTAGTTGGAACGAAGGAGCCTGCTGGATCCAGCCTGGAACCACCTGAAAACCACCCAAAACACACATGCGTTCTCTGCCTTCCGTAAGAACGTTGCTGGTACAGACCACTGCTAATTCATTGGCTCCTAATTTGGCTAGCTTTATAATAATGATGATAAACTTACCTCTGTAAAGGCGGTGAACTGGATTAAACCAGATGACTGGTCTGAAAAATTAAATGGGCAGCGTAACTTTGAAGACTACCACTTGTAAATGAGAACAAAAAGTAAAAAGACTATGGGTTGTTGCGTGTTCTACACCAAATAAAACATCTAACTACTACTGAAAAACCTAAGTTGCATGTCAGATCAAAAGCATGATATGAATGGCTTATGGTGTCAAGACAATTTTATCATGAGACAGCAATAATTTATGCACTCCATGCTGTTTGATAAAAATCATGTACCTATCTATATGTTACACTTACAAAGGTAATCTTATGTGTTTTTTTTAAATCAGCATTTCCTTAACTTTGTATCCACTGTCTGGTATTTTCTGAAGACTTCTTACGCACTTTAAATACAGATCTAGCTGTATTTGGAGCTTCAGAAAAAATATTTAACATCTATAACTGGAACCAAACTTCTACCTTTCTCCTGCCTAATACCTGCAAAGGACAGAACAGAACATCGCAAACTGCTGACCCCAGAGCAAGTGAAGGACCTGTGCTAAACCATGCACGCGTTAACTGGAAGGAGCAAAACAAGCCTACAAATAATTAAGTACCTATCACAAATCCTGAAACAAAAAGTGAGCCCATGGATTTATTTATTCAGTCTACCAGATGTTAAATTAGCCACCATGGTTCTTGGTATGAATCAAAGAAGAAATAACCCAAAGGTTATTTGTTTCTTTTAATCATCCCTCTTATTTCACTCCTCATTGAACTTCTACCAGCTTTCTTATACTATCACCACAGTAGGTCATTTTTGCTTATCTACCAAAGAAAGTTTAATACCTTAATAGAGACAGCCGTACAGCTGATAACAGAAAGCACTTCAAAACAAATGGCTAACTAAGGAATAAAATAAATGGCATCGCAGACGCAGCCTGCTTCGGAGAAAGTTAGAGACAAAAGGTGGTTATAAGAAGCCAGCTTTTGTCATACACCAGCTAATAAAGCCCCACGTCTGCGAACTCCAAGCTTACCCGTACCCGGCGGGAGGGGCTGGTTCTGCACGAAGAAGCCAGGCTGCTGCGGCTGCCCCACGACGTTGTAGCCCCACAGGGCAGGCTGAGGATGGTGCATCATTTGCGAGATCGGTGAGTAAGTGGGAGGCACTCTGTATAAGTTGTTCTGTGGATATTCCTTAAAATATGCAGTAAAAGTGAATGTTACTGACATTTGTACCTTACTAACTCATAAATAATGCCAATTTTCCTACTAAATTATTAAAGGACAGAGACAGCTCCCATTGTCGTTTGCAATGATGTAAAAAACAGATTAAGTCTCAGGCTGCCCACAGGTAATTAACACTAACAACTTCATAGATACACCATCCGTTCTTACCTTATTAGCAAGTATTTTCTGCAGGCTATAATTAGGTACAGCACAAGGACAGCTTATTGTATCAGTATATAAGTAACAGGAGGAACTTAACTGAAACACCAAAAAGGCCAGAAAACGATCTTAAAATGACAGCTCCTTCAAACGCAGCACACTGACCAACCAGCTGGACGCTAGCCGAACACCGCCCTGTCTATGACACGCACAACCACACTGGCAGCAGTGCAGAGAGGACTGATCGCACTGCACGCTGCTGCTGCCAACGTTATTATCAGGGTGGTGCCAGGCGTGTTTTTCACACCCTGCTCTCCGTCATTCTTCACCTCAGAAACCGCTAAAGCAAAAGAGAAAGCGTCTCGGAAACCTGAACCAACTGCACAGCAGAACAGTTTATCTAAGTGAAAGAGCCTGTTTCAAACTGGTTTACATTTGAATGGGACCTGGGTTTGAACCAGCACGTTTGCTCTCAACATACTTTGAATGGGAGGAATTTTAGAAACTGATACAAACAAGAGCAGCTGTACTTCACTCCATACAAGAGAAAGCATATACGGAACCCAAATAACGCTCAGAGAGTAAGATCCAGCCTAGCACAATCCACATAGCGCGCAAGGTCCTAAGCACAGTACATTCCTCTACACCAAGCCCTACTTGACAGAAAGCCACCCTCCTTCTGACCATCACCCTTCGCTCCCTCTACTAGGACCCACTCCTCCACGTGCAGAGCAACTTCTGAAGGTAGCTAAGCCAGCACCACGCAACATCAGAAGCTTCAGCAAGCTGCTTCAGGTTTTGTATGGGGCACCAGCTACTTACATCAGCCCTTGAGCTTGACTTTGACTTCCGCTTCCTGCCCTTTGTCTTCTTCTCATCGTCCGCGGCAAGCTTTCCCTGATCCAAGAGCTCTCCTGACTTTCTTTCTGGTTCCTGAGAGACAGGTGTGGTGGGCTCTTCCTCCTCCTCCTCTGGAGGAAGGGGCAAGGGCTCGAGGTAGTAACTCCGCGGTTTGGGTTTGGTGTGCATGTGGTACAGGAGGAGATGCTGCTGCTCCTCATACTTGATCACTTTCCTGTCGACACGAACTGTACCAAACCATGCCCAGGAGAGAGGAGCAGGATTTTTGTGACCTTCAAATAGATCCCAAGGGGACACCTTTTGTTTTGTTGAAACCTGAAGACCCTGTTTCAGAATAAAAGTGAAGTTATTTTAAGAAAACTGAATGCTAGAGCAGAATACTTGCCTTTGTACATTATTATCTGAGTCAGAAAAATCCAGTGCAGCTTTTTTCCCCTCCACAGAATGCATAAAATGCTTACTGGTGGGATTTTGACCTCTGTTCAAGGCTGCCACTAGAGAAAAGCAGTTATATTTTTATAGTACTGTTTGCTTATAACTATGCTAAAAATCTCAAGCTCCATCTATCATACTTTGGAGGAAAATTCAAATATCTACCAAAAATTGCTAATCTGAGAATACACTTGCTAAAAGGTTACGTACTCAAATAAGAAGGATGTCCTGGTTTCAGTTGGGACAGATTTAATTTTCCTCCCAGTAGCTGCTGTGTTCTGGATTTAGTATGAGCAGAATGTTGGTAATACACTGATGGTTTTAGTTGTTGCTAAGAAATCCAGGCCTTTCTTCAGTTCCCCACGTCTGGCTGATGGGCAGGCGTGCAGGAGCTGCGGGGAAGCACAGCCCGGCAGCCGGCCCACACCGGCAATCGTCCGTACTACGGACGGCACGCTCAGCTCATGAATGGGGGCTGGCCGGGGGCAGGAACTCTCTTTTCCAGCAGTCCGACCTTTTCCGCGAGTTCGGTCTTTTTCCAGGAGTTTGGCGAGTGCTACAAAATTCACTAGTGTGGTGAAATCCAGGAAATCCAGGAAAATGCTCCAGGAAATCTGCGGATTCTGCAATTGCTGCTCGGGGACTGGCTATGCAATTGGTTGTTGGATGGTGAGAAAAACTGCATGGCGTACAGCTTGTTTTGCACATTCTTTATTATTATTCTACCTTTCTTTGTCATCTTATTAAACTGTCTGTATCTCAACCCACGAGTTTCACCTTTTCCCATTCTCCCATCCCGCTTTGTGGGGAGGAGTGAGTGAGCGGCTGCGTGATCCTAGCTGCCAGCTGCCAGGTTAAACCATGACAGGGGAGATAAACCTAAGCAGTAGATCACAAAAAAATGCCCATCTAGTCTGCAGAATAAAAAGCTCTATCCTAAGCTCTACCCTTCCTTTTTAAATAAATTCACTTTAAAAAATTATGCACCCCTTTATGTTCCCAAAAAATCCAAAAACGACTAACATACTTCCCTCCCTCTCCCCTTTTCTCCTCTGCCTTTTGTAGGCAGGATCATGCCCTGCATCCTCCTCCCAGCAAGGAACAGGTCAAAAAGGTTAAATGAGCTCTCAAAGGTAGGATTCTGCTTGACAAGCAAATACTTTTACAGGAGCTTCTGCCGTTCAACTGCAAGTCAAATGCAATTTCCTTTTTGGCAACTTCAGTGGAGTTGGCTCCAGTCAGGACCCCACACTGCAGAACCGGGCAAGCTGACGTCAGCACTTGTCACATCAGCAGCCACACGCTGACCCTGTACACCGTGGATTCACCAAGGACGGGCGGGCATGCAGCAAACGTGACGGTGGAAAAACTGCGCAACACTATTTGGAACGGAAAATACATTGGATACCAAAAAATGGTCCGTCCTTTGCAACTGTTTATAAAGGTATCGTTCCTCGCTTCTGGCCGCACTGCTCACAGAAAGCCGAGCTGTTCAAAGTGCCTGCGTTGCTGGGGCTGTAGCTTTAGCAATGGCTGAGCGTGCATCAGAAAGCTGTGCTACAGCAGAACTGCAAAGCTTTTACGGTACCGCTTATAAAGGCGTGTACTGTACAAGCTGTACCTGTCTGCTTGTATCTCCACGCTTCAAAAATCGTGCAAAAACTGAGATGGAACAAAATGTTTACTCTTGCCTGTTTCTTGTCAATGGAGTCAAATCCTGCAATTTTGTTCCCCTTGGTGTCGATCAGGGATCCCATCGGCTCACAAGTGATGATATCACACGTCTGCTTTGGCAAAGGCAGCAGCTGGCGAACCTTGTCAATGCTGTCCGACCGCTTGTCCCCCAGCTCTTTCTAGAGAATAAATTCACCAATCAATCACGCAGAAAGGGGGGAAAAGGGAAGAGAAACATTACGCTGCTTTCACTATTAGAAAATGTCCAGTTTCTGGGTGAATCATTTCCTTGTACTTTGACTAAATTTAAACAAGTGGCTTTACAAGGTTTTTTTGGTTTGTTTTCTTCTTTTAAGAATGTAAGTTATATTTCCATCTCTTGTTTAAACAGAACATAAAAAATACAGAATACAAATTCAGTGTCTCAAACATGAATAAAAGTAACTAAGTGCCTTGCAGGGTCCCTAATTCTAATTTGATATGAAGAAAATACTATAAGTCTGTCTTCCCACTCCCACATTCCTGTATTTTTATTTTCCTCTTTCTCTCCTTGTTATCACAAGTGCTGTTTCAGTCTCTCCTATCTTTCCAAGAGGCCTTCCTAGACACTAGAAATGACAGCATTAAAAGATGAGCACAGAATGTGATTCAAAAGAAATGCTGAAAACAATGAGACATAACACTTACTTTCAATTTTTTCACTAAATTCATGTAAGCCCTTTTGTTTTCCTCAGGCCCTCCTTGGGAAGCGTTTGACAAGTCGGAGGCAAGCGTCCCGTTGATGAGGACGCCCAGCATATCGAGCACGGTCGTGAACAACTCGCTGAGAGTAAAGACAAGTATTACCCAGAGGAATGACCGACGGCCGAGAGACCCCGGGACAGACATCCACAGCAAAGGCTGCAGACGCAGCTCTTCCGGCAAGCCGGGTTTCTCAGGGCGTTCTGCATGCACACACCCCTCAGCTGGCACGCGTAAGCCCCAGCGTATACATGCAGGTGGACCGTCAAGAGGGACACGCGGATCGTACGACAGAGCCCAGCTCAGAGCTCCAGGCAGCACAGACTGCTAACAGATATCGGGGACTGCAGGCTCCGGCGCACAAAGCGCTCAGGCACGTGCTTGTTAAGGAAGAGTTAAACAGCGGCTCCAGTGCTCCCCAGCACAGAGGTGCTCCCCAGCCAAGGGCGGCACTGAGCATCTAAGTTGCACTCAAGCAGTAATAGGATGATAGAAATAGTTAATTTCTAGATAACAGAAAAATATAATAACATGCATGCAAACGAAACTTAAAAGCACTCAGGCCATGAATTAGCCTGTTTAAACAGCGCAGACGTACTTGTTGGTCTGCATATCAACAGTTCCTGACGTGATTATCTGGAGGAGCAGAAGGGCCCACTCTGTGGTCCACTGGGTGCTCCTCTGCACCGTGTCAAACATGCCGCCCACCTGCAAAACAACACAGCAGGCAGCAAGGCTCTGCCTGCACCTCAGAAGCACGGCTCCCTCGTCGTATGCATTGCTTCTGAACAAAAGTGCCATCCTGTCCCACGAGTTCCATGTGCTGAACACCATCCTGAAGGGCTGACTTCAACATTTCCCCCCACCCCATGCTCCCCGCAAAAAGCTTCTCCTAAGAAGGAAGTATAGAAAAGCAAAACTTTATTACATTTCTCCTTCAGTTTCGTATCTTCACTTTTATGTTTGATGCAACACACTGAAGTCAGTGAAAAAACTGTCAGAACTCCAAAGGTGTTGAATTAGAACTTTCTAGTTACCACTTTCCTCCCCCATCCAAAACTTAGACAATGATGTCCAGTGCAAAGAGAAGAAAAGTCTGAAGAACAATATAGCATTGACTGAAAATGGAAACTGCTAAAAGATATATTTTACCCTATGAACAATGTTTCACTACTTCTACCAGCAGAGTATGGCACTGTAAAACATGGCTTCGCTTTGAGCAGGAGCCATTTCACCAAAACTCCCCCTTCGAAGGACCAAACCGCAGTAAGACGAGGTCCCTGCTCCGGCTGCAAGCCTGACCTCCAGGCTGCTCAGAACCAAGCCCAGCCCCCAGATCTCCCCGGCGAGAGCCCAGCTCCGGCCCGCGGGCAGCGGCAGCCCCGCGGCAGACCGCACGCGTCCCCGTCGCGCGACGGGACGCCTTGCAGAGCTCCCACCAATGCGGCGCTGCGCCTTCCTGACCGCCGCGCTGCACCGCTGCCAGCTTCGCCACTTCGCGCATTGTCTCTGCACTCAGTATCGGCATCAAATCATCGGTCCTGGTGCCTCACACTTCACAACCTTCCAAAAGTAAATCTTTTTATTTTGTCGTGTTTATAATCACTCTACACCCCTTCACTCTTTTGCTTGTAGTTGTTTCACTTCACACAGTTCTTCCCCATACTTTAAGCTTATTTCAGGGCTGTGGCTTGCTCAATACAGAGACTCTTTCAACTCTCAGTACCTGCTTTTAGCTCCTAAACCTTTCTGAGTTTGTGTCTAAGAAGACTCCTCCTTGAACTACACAGGTGGTTTATGGTTTACAGAGCGATAACATCTTGCTGCTTTAATCATAAACCAAGTATTGCCGATACAAGAGCTCTCCCAACCCACAAGAAAGTGCTATCTCCATGCTATCAGCGGCAGGCGACAGCTGCTTTACTGCCAGTGCAGCCACCGCAGCGCCGAGGCTGGCCACAGCTGGCCCACGTCCCCTTGGCCTGAACCAGCGGTTACGCTCTGGCTGCGCAGCCACGTCCACGCAGCCTCCAAAGAGATGGGAAGAGAACAACGCTGCGGCGTTACTCCCGCCTTGGTGCTCCGTCGCTTGGCCTTACATGTAGTCTCCACACCCCCACTGCACCACGCTCAATGAGCCGTGGTGGCCCTGACGGCTGGTGCAGAGGTCTCAAGAGCTGTGGGACGTTGGAGAACTTGATGGAAACTTTCTAAGTTGATTAATAAATGTATCCAAGTAGCAGCAACTGAAACTGCGCAGGTAAGTTAAACAGCCAAATGTTACGTTCCCCAAGAGCTCTGAAAGTCTCAACCACATTGACTGCCTAAATCCCTAAAACCCTCGCTAATTACGTGGGGATAAACCATCAGTGGACAACGGCCTGGAACATCCACAAAAAGACGATACGCTTCTGAAGTTCCAGGCACAGTGAAAGGAAGAAAGCAGCACAAAAACAAGGTACAAAGAAGGCACAGGCTGTCCTTCCTATGCATTTATATGAACAATGTCCAAACGTTACGGCCAGGAGGCACCAGCTGAAAGCGGAGAGACGGGAAGAGCGGAGCCGACCGCCGACGGAGCAGAGACCCCTCGTGCCAGGGCAGAGGGGGTCCCCAGCCAGCCCCACCTGGATCCCCCCCCTGGCCCTGGCCCAGGAGCCCCACGCTGGGGGCCCTGCCCGGGCACGCCAGGGCTGCGTCTGACCCTCGCTGCCCTCAGCCTGATGCTGACGTCCCTGTGGGCCGACGTTCCCCGCCCCGTCCCTGTGAGGTGCCCGGGGCTGGGGGCTTTCAGCGCTCAGGGAGCCCCAGCCCCGCACTGCCCTGGCACAGTACTTCTTGCTCCTTTCCACCTACCCCAGAGTAGCTGCTACATCTTTCTGTAACATCACGATAACCACACAAGTTTTTCTTACCAAGTTAAGACGAAGCTGCAGGGCTTCATGCATCATTTGCCTAGCTTTAACATCGTCCTGGTACCGGTCTTCCCTCCAGTTACTAAGGATCTAAGAAAAAGCATTTGATGAAGGTTGTTTTCTTCCTGTAAAGGAATGTTCTCCCTTTTAAGTTTAAGTATTTGTCACCGTTATCTATAAGGAATCATAAAAGATTATTAACCTTTTTATCCTCATGACTATTTAAAGCTTAGAGCAGATTAAACAAACTAGCTTGGAAAAAAATAATTTCTAAAAAGCTGATAATCCGCTATCAGTTGTGTGACTAGATCTTCCTGTTGGAGGGAAAATAAGCAGCTTCGTTACGCATTTATTAAAAATCCTGTTTCAGACACCCATGGTGAACAGTTAACAGGGTAAGTAAATAGATCTTGCACTGGATGCAGCTTCCCAACAGGATCTGGTGGGATCTCTGGATGAGAAGTGACCAGAACCCTAGAGAACCTGGAACAGCTGCAATTTCAGGGGAGAACCCACGCAGCAAAAGGAAAGCCCAAGTTGCAGTAACAGCAGGGATAAAAAAACATCAAAGGAATGAATTTAATTAGGATGTGGACCTACATCACAGCCTGGACCGGAGCTGAGAGGCAATACGAGAAAACAACGGCCCTACAGGTATCGGTTTTCACTGTCACAGCAATTCATAGGAACTAGAGACAGCACTAAGGAAACATCCATCCACTGCCCTGGCCACTGCGTATATTCAGTTTAAAGGCAGTCTGAAGGAGCTGCTGCAGGCTAGAGCATGAGCCAGACGGGAGCGGGAAGCCCAGAGCAGCATCAGCAGAGGCTGTGAGTAAGCACCGGTGATCCAAAGGAAGAGCTGCAGGCAGTGGGCCAGTTCAGGACTAGCAATGTTCATTTTTAAAATATGGAAAACTCTTCATCTGTGACAACTGGAGAAGATGAAGGGTTTTCCTAAAGAAGAAAAGGTTCAAACTCACAAGAACTTTTTATGATCAAGCTAAAGACTGACAGGATTGTTCCTCTCAAGACAAATTATTGTTTTTCCTGGAAAGAACTGAAATCAGACTCAAGTCCATTACATTTCCCTGTAACAATTTTAGAAAAAAAGATGCATTCACTGTCAAAAAGGAACAAACACTTCCCCATTCTTCCTTCCTTAGACTGTTCCTTTCGGCATACCATTGCACTATAATTTGCCTGGTTTTCCACCATGGTACACACATAAAACTGATGACACATGAAACATCTAACGAAGGGTGCTCATGCTTACGTGCTTGCTTTACCTGATTAACTTGATTCTGCAGTGATGTTAGAAGCCCTTCCCGCTGCTCATCCTGTCCCTTAAGGCAAGTAAGCACCAATGAAAGGAAAGGCTGCTGACTCAAGAGCGACATGCTTTAAGAGAGGCAAAGACAGCAGTCAATTAGTGAAGTTATTCTGATACTTCCCCTCCTCGCTCCCTTCCTTGTTTTGTCTACTTTTTTTCCCTGGAAGTGGCATTGCCTTCATCTCTGTTTCTGTTTTAGTAAAGTACAGCCTTGCCAGACAAATTAGAAGAGCATGCACCTAAGCAGGCGGCAGAGCACCCGCCAGTGGAAATGCACGCATTGTGCATCTCCTTACCGGGAACTCGCCTGGCGCAGGGCACTGAGTGACCAACAACTGCACGGACACTCCAAGGCCTGGCTCAGAAACAGAACGTGTCATTTTAAGACTCCTTTGACTAACTAGGGATGTACCTCCAGTGGGGATTAGGCAGCTAAAGGTTCCAACCCAGGCTAGTGGTGGGCAGTGAATCCCAAGGACGTTTCCCCTGTGAGCACTGGTTAGAATGACAGCTGCCTAATCCCGACATGGGCTCGGCGTCAGTCAACCCAGATGCTGCTGTAGCTGCTTGCAACAGATATGCCACACCAACAGAAGGGCTGCCAGATTTTGTAAAATTTTTTTTCAGATTAATGTATATCCATTATTAACATAAAATTAAGACAAACTGAAAGAAATACACAGAGAGGAATTTGGAAGTATAACATGTTAAGCAGAAGAGAAGTTAAAAATCTCAGCAAAGCGACTTGAGTACCAGCACATGCAATGATGTTTGCAGTTTTAGGTATATAAGCTCCTTGAAAATTACAGGCATCCATAAACACAATATAAATACATATCCACACATACATGTGTGGATTTATTACACGCATCCACTTCAACAGTTGTTTTAATTTGGCGTTTACCTTGACTTCAACAATTTAGGTGACGATTATATAAAGGAATGGCAAAATCCCAAGGTCCCATAAAAGGAGCAAAATAGAAAGTCTGCATTCTCAAAGGTCATTTTAAACACTGATTTTTCAGATTCTAGGAACAACGTGGTAGGAACATCTCTGCATTTTCTCATTAAGTTCCATAAGAAAAATTTACCGTCTGCAAGACAGTTCTTACTGCAATTGCTATCCCTGCTACACAAAGCAGAGTTGGAAAAAAGAAAGAGAGATCTTGTATGTAAGATTTTATACTTTCCCATAGTATCATGGGTTTTATCATTCACAGAGTAGTAAAGTTTGTTTTCAATCAAGAAGAGACTGAAAAGCTTCAAAAAGCAAGCAAGGAAATAATTCATCGATACAATTAGCACTACTTTGTAAATGCTTTTACTTCTGCACATAGGAACCACTGTGGAGCAAATGCCTCACAGTTTCTACGGGCATTTTATTTCGTCTTTGAAAGAGGCTTGGTTTAGATTTTCTACACTAGAGCTCTGCTGCAGCAAAAGGAACGGAAGATAGAGAGAGGTTCCATATTCCTTTCTACTGACGCCAGCAGCAAGAGAGCCAGCGAAGAATGGAAAAGTGCTGAAACGCTCAGAGACGCCCAACAAAGAGATCCAGAAAGCAAGATGTCTTTTCTATCAAACACCAAATCAAGCCGGTATTACAAATGAATTAGAAGGATGAGGAAGAGATGGCTTCATAGAGCTAATACGCAGCACGCTTAACTCCAAGACTGAACATGGCAAGCAGAATTTCTGTAGGTCAGTACACCACAGGAGAAGTTTATCAAGGAAACAGCCCAGGAGAACTAGGAGGATCCAGCACAACAGAGAGTAGTGGGCACACTGCAATTATGGTGGAAAAGAAGAAAAATTCAATTTTCTAACCTTCAAGGGAAAATAAGCTAGGTGGAAGAGGCTGGAAAATAGCAGTAGATTTAAAAGTCTCCACAGCATTTAATGACAACCATAAGTCAAAATCAGTACATGTAACACAGGTTTACCAGACTACTAAAAACTGGTAAAGCCCAATCATTGGTCCCACGCACGGGGAAAGTCTACTGCACGAACAACGGCGAAGGGGTCAAACGGCAATGCACACTAGTGACAGGCAAGAACAAGAAACTTATGGTGGGACCACACAGCAACCAAACACCAGGAGCTGGGAAGAAGCCATCTGTTTTCTTGAACAACTGTACTTCGGAAGTGCTTCTCAAAAAGAAAGACGGTTGCTGTCTGAAGCTAAGGGAGCTCATTGTGTACAGTGTGCAATGTAATTGCTATCACAACTCGAAGGAAGTACAAGAAAAATTACAGGCGCTGTGGAAGAATATTTTACTAAAGGAAAATCGATAACCATTAAGTCATTAAAATTCTCATGCACTTGGAAACTTAGAGATGAGCTGAAGTTAATTCCCAACAGGAATTAAGTGACATCTTATGACAATTATGAGATCTTAATGGCAAGAAAAGTGGCCTGCTGCCATAGAAGGGAAGAGACAACAGGCGCTCTAACTGTTCTTTCAAATCTCTAACATTTCCCATCACCAAGCTGCAGAATAGCCACCGGAAGATGCGTTACGAAGCTTTCACATTTCTTCCTCTGAAACCAATGATATTTCTTCAAATTAAATGAAACCTGGACCCCGTTTGGGGTTGATAACTTTTTGCTTCACAGAAGTGAACCGATGAGGTTTTGCAAAGCCAAGATCCAGTCCTCAGTATACTCCTCCTTCAAAACACCTTTCGGCTCTGCGTGCAGGGATTTCCCAAGGTCGTACCTTTTTTGTTTCTGTCTATCTCTTTCCTTCTTTGAAGACGAGCCCAAATGCTGACCTTTCTCCAGCTCCTCTCCTGCAGCTTTCAAGACCCTACCTTGAACTGAGGTAGGCAGTTTTGCAATCAAGGGAGCCACCAGCCACACTCCTCGCCGCTCAGAAGAACTAGAAGTAGAACAAATTTATTTCAGCCGAAAGATCCACATAGTTTTGCAACCAGTATTAGCTGCTATAAGACTGAACTGCTTTAATCAAGCAGTTGCCACAATGCATCTGGAGTAACTGCTGCAGACTGAGCAGTCACAATTTCTGGTTTCCAGAAAATTCAACAATAGCAACTATATTTATTGTTAAACAAAAGTAAACAGAAGAAACCTTCAGCTAACTCATTTCTGTACATTCCTGTTTCAAGTGCAAAAAAGTCTAGGCAATCTACACATAATTAAGCATCACGTTGGCTAAAATAATTAAAAAGGTGCTACAAAAAATACCTTAGGAACGTCTTTTTACCATTCTGTCTTGTATTACTTGTGTCAGCATTTCCAACAGAGTTTGGATTGAAGAGGCCTATACCAGAGTTAGAAGAGTTATTGTTTAGATCAGCGGATTGCTGAAACACCTCTATTGTCGCCTTTGCAATATTATCCAACAAGCTGTTCATTTCAGCCACAGACCCAGAACCCTACAGTAAAACATAAGTAAACTAGCACATTCATGGTATGTTTGCTCATGGACTACGTTAAAATTTAACATACTTTTTTGCATTAAATATTTAGATGAGAAAGTTTGTAAACAGATACTCACTGGCTCCTTCGTGCACTGTTTGATCATTAGTTGCAGCTCCAACCAAGACTGCCGGAGAGTCCACTGATCTAAGTTCTAGGTAAGAATTAACATTACAAATACACGTGTCAACACTTTACACGTCCGAAGAACAAAAATAAGTCTCATAATTGAATACTTCACATGCAAAAGCCTCACCTCATGAGCAGATCAGCACAGTCACTACTCTTTTTAACAGTCTAATGACACCTCAGAGTATCAGACCTATTAAAGAATGTGCATTAACTTCCACATCTTTGCAGCTAATATTGTTACTCAATACTTTTAACTGTGCAACTTTTCTGAATAAAAATCTCGCTCTCTGCAAAATCTGAGTTTAGCTAAATATGAACACAGAAAATGTAATTTGCTCTTTCATCAAGTAATTACATTAATCCATGGCATTGCCACCCAAGTGGACGTGTTTGTATTTAGCACCAGGCCACCTAGACACAATTATGGTAAACGCAGCAGCTGAAGTGATTACACCGCGGGACACTGATCACCGTTTGTCCTGCTCCAGATATCGCCAACTTGATTCTTCACAGCTCTATTCAAAGAAAATCCATTTTGTAGTTTAAGGAATGGAGGGTCTCTAATGTGGCTGAATTTGGAGAAATGATCCATTTAGGACTGTCTGTGAAGGCGTTAGAGCCTGTTCCCTGGAGCAGGAGCGTCTCTCGGCACAGTGCTGCCCCAGAGCCCCACTCAGACAGCAGCCATCTCCACCCAAGCAGCCCTGACAGCAGCTCCCTGCTCAGCAGCTTCCTAACGACTGACAGTGAGGAACAGCAATGACGAGCGTGCTGCACGCTTGCCTCCTCCCTAACTGTGGAATCAGAAGTAAGGAGACACCAGAAGTCGCCCTATAAAACGTTTACTACAGAGACTGGGGATCCTGAGCACACACTAAGAAGAATCTAATGTTCAATTGCACCAGGAGCGGCAAATCAGCGTCCCGTGGTGGTGCTGCCAACTGACGGGTTAAGAGTCCGTGCATCACAGGTAGTTTTTCCACCTCCTCCCCACTGCAGTACCTGAAGTATGCGTTTGATGTGCTGCCTCTGAGGGTTGTCACCCTCGGTGCATTCTTTAATGCCATGAGGGTAACAGATAAGTTGAAGGAGCTTCTGTGCTTGTTTGTTTGAAAGAACGGGATCCAAAATAAGATCTTTGTCTGTGCACAGCCTCTCAGGTTCCTTTAAACAGTGCTCTCCAACCCATTCCTGTAAGTAATAAGATAACAGATTCACAAGACAGTTTCAAGGCAATATTAACTTTTGGTAAGCTAAGCGGAAAAGTGATTTTTCCTTACGCAAAACCTGAAGTGAACTATGGTTCACACAACACATGAGATTAGAAACGTCTTCTGTCATTCAGTGCCACCTCGAAGCATAGGACTGTTAACAGGTTTTCCAAAATTAATTTCTCTATACTTTGAAACCAACTTTGCAATAAAACAAATGCTACTGCAAAAGCACTTTGAGCAGACAGCTGACGGATTGGTCCTACTGCCTTCTCAAAGTGCTTGAGATTCAGGTAGGAAAAACACCTCAGTTCTGTCAGAGTGCAGGGAGATGCTAATAACTAACCAAAGCAATTTTTTTCCCCCCAATAACATCCTATTGAGTACATAAATTGTCCAAACCAGGAAACCCAAACAGAACTCAAATACTGAAATACTTCGACAGTCATTTTGCAGCAAAGTATGTGTTATGCTTTTCAAATAAAATAACATTGTTTCTCCAAATGAAGACAGAAGAGTAGTTTTACAGATTACCTGCTGGCAAATTGTTCTTAGCACATATCTAGCGTACTCGCTTAAACTAGCGGTTTCTATGGAAACAGCTTTTCCGCACGATTTCAGAGAGGACCCCCAGATGTCATCCTCATTGAGCTCATCTAATAAGCCTCTCATATGGAAGTCTTCGCTCTTCAAGGAGTTGACATTGTTGCTGCCGATTTCGGCATCGCCTGTAGAGCAGAAGCACAGAAGCACAGGGTGAACTTCTACCCAAGCCCCTGTGCCCACAGAGACCCTGCCCGCCAAGGCACGTCCCTGGAGGCACAGGCCAGCTGAGGAGTAAAGCCGGAGCGCGGCAGTGGCATTCTACGGGGCAGCACTGACTGACTGAAAATCACCGCGTACAAAGCACTGTCCACTTGCTTCACTTTGCATCATCTTTTTAATGGCTATTTCAGAAGCAGAAAAAGGTTTATACAAATCAATCACAAATAAAGCCACTTTGTGCTCAACAGGAAAAGGCCTGTGAGCGTATGGAATTGCTTTCGCAGATAAGGAAGGGTTGGGTTACTCGCACTTCTCGGATGTCTCTTTTCCAAGTCTTCTCTCTTACTTTGATTTATTAACACTCCATGGATCAAGAGACAAGTTTTGAGCAGTGGCCCCTTAGCCCACCTTACTATGAACTTCTCGACAAGACAGACTGATCTTCCTGCGAATGGAAGAGCGTAGAGCATGCTGAGGGAGCCTGGCAAACACCGGAGAGACCCTCCTCTCTGCAAGGCACCAGCACAGAGCTACCACCACCACCTCCCTGAAACCAGTGGGGGGGACTGGGGAAGCAAGGAAAAATACCTTGGACTCAAGGCAAAAAAATCAGACCTGTGGCCGTCCATGTTTTACCTGTTTATGGGCCTGAAACCTTGGACAGGGAAGAAGATACAACTACAGCATGCAGTAGCAGGGAAAACAGCCCCAATTGCTGCTCCTAGTAACACCCCAGAGTGGGTAAAACAGCCCCAGCTGCTGCTCCCAGTAACACCCCAGAGGGGGTAAAACAGCCCCAGCTGCTGCCCCCAGTAACACCCCAGAGCTGCGAGGCCACCCGGGAGCATGCACAACAGTCCGCGTGAGGAGCGGGCTACCATTGCCTGAAGTTTTAAGTCAGCAGAAACTCCTGCAGATCTTCACTGACACACCACACATGACAGCCACCCGTTAGCAAACCCCTCAGTTTACTAACAGGATCAACAACTAACACAACGTGACAAGGCTAAACGGCTTGCTTCAGCCACATGGAATATCGACTCGTTCAAGCACATAGGCATTTACATCATGGCCTCTGGTTACACATACGCTGTGATTTTTCCACTACAATCTACAACTGCCAGCAAAATATTTCAAACTATTGCACCAAGGAGACTGACAGCCTTTCAGCAGGTGTGGCCACATCCTCAGAGTACTACACATTTACACAGAGTGCTTGTAACACCGCGGTGCACTGGGTGCTCCTGAGCACTCTGCTCTCCCATCACTGTTCCGGTGTTCCCCCGTACTGCATTACCCCGGACGGAAAAAAATGAGGGTTTAGGAGAGTTACTGCTAAGAAAAACCACCAGCGCCTGTGCCCCCCCCTGGTTTGTGCTGCTTTAGAGTTACTCCCAAATACCCAGCATACAGCCCTTTCTCAACAAGACTGAACTTGTGTCGAACACTCCTCAAGCGCAGCGCGCTGACGGGCTGTGGCAGAGCAGCCTGTCCCCAGGCAGTGCCTCCCGGGGGTGGCAGCGGCAGCTGTGACCCGGCGGCACAGGTTTCATCCCTGAGCCCTCTGCCAGCTCGGCAGGCACGCCGTGGCCCCGACCTCCTCGCACGGCATCGCCCCGACAGCGAGGCGAGACGAATGCAGGGCCTTGTCACTGAGACAGGGCAGAAATGATTTGCAGCCAGGCCAACAGCAGAACAGCAGAATGCGCCCTGAGAAGTGAAAGTGGTTATTACCCCTCTGCTCCCCTAAAGGCAGAAACCCCCGCACCACCGACCCAACGGCGGGTCGAGCGGACACATCACGCCCTGCAGAACCCAAAGCCCGGGACCAGCTCGTTGTGAAGAGCGTGGGAAACAAGCTGACGGACGCCCGTGCCCAACGCACGCGAGCCGATGGCAGTGGCAAACAGCCCACCCGCACCCACCCCGCACCCAAGCGTCGCACGAGCTTGTGAGCGCAGCCATAGCAAGCCCAAATCTGTACCCGTGAAGGACACGAAGGAAGAATCTGGCAGGCAAATAATACGATGAAGAGACCGATACCAAGCCACAGGTGAAACTAAAGCCACCCCAGAACGCTCTGATAAAATTTGTGAAGACATTTAACACACCCTAGAGCTGCTGACTGCAGCACCGTCTTTCACTGTGGGTGGGTATTATTTTTTCTAACATAGATTTCTACTCACACAGCTTCCCCAGCATAGAACTGCAACAGCCATCATTTATCTGATGCTTCTCCTCAGCAAATCAAGTGCATTTTTTAAATATCTAATGCAGAGTGCCAACACGAGCCATCTCCAGATATAACATCTTGGGTACAGGAGGAGATGCGCTGCAGTGAATGCACAAATACACCCTGTGCCCGAGTCTTCCTTCGTAACACCCTGCAACAGACCCTGTTCAAACCACGTCCCTGCATAGAGATGAAACAAGCGTTCACACTACACACCATTAATGAAGAAAACCAGCAAATCTTAGCACTTGGAATAGCAAAAGAACATAGATAATGGCCACAAATGTATTTCAAACTCACTCTCAAACCCACCAGTCCATCCCAGGTAGCTATGCCTTTACCATCCTTCCCAATACAGTCACATCATTAAGGATCATGGGGCTTCTGAGACAGTTCTGAGACACTGGTCAACAGGGAATGTAACAATGGCACTCCAGCTGGAGGTACGCCTCTGGGGTACATCCGCAGCTGCAAGATCTTGCTTCTTTAACTGGACATCTACTCAGCCCCAGAAACACACATCACCATAGGTCACAAGAGCTTTAACCAAACTTTGGCCAAACCAAAACTCTGAGTCAGTTATATGTTTGGAAAAGTAACACACTTGTTGTTCATGGAGAGTTGCTAAGCAGTGATTCTTTTACAGCTTCCACAAAGACAGACATATGTGATTTGTGGTAAAACACAGAAAAAGGTGGCAAAAATTATCTGAGCCCATATTTCCCCTGTATGTTTGAGGGGGACTCCTCTGAGTTTGAAATGTACTGGGACTTGGTGGCGGGGGTAGGGGTCATAATGTGAAAAAGTCACATCTGCTTAAGGCTTCATCGGCTGGGGATGACTCATCACAGAAAAATTCAGTCTCTTGACCCGTGGGGGAAACGCTGCTCACACGCTACAGAAGCATGGACAGCATCCACGATTTTCTCCTGTCATCAGGGTTTCCTTCCCCAGGGGCATTCCCAGGGAAGTGAACTGACACGATCTGGTTTTTACCCGAACGCTAGGACAAAAACATTGCACATGACTCTGCACCATCTTACCAAGCATCAAAATCGCCTTTAAGACTGCAAACACGGCTCCTACTTCTATACTGTTGTGAGCAGCAGCCAAGAGGTGACGATCACAAGAAGAACGAATTCCGGGAAATAATTTCCCTATGGAAAGAAGAAAATGGAGAAAATGGCTGTTATTCACCAACTAAAATTTCCTTTGTACGGAATCCTTTTCGTCTAGAAAGGCTACGGAAGTACAATAACTGAACGAAGAAGTGAATTTTCCAAAACCGAAACTGAAGACCAACAGGTAAGTCTTTAAAATCAATAGCAATATATGGTTATGATGCAGTAGTATCAAAATAAGCTATGATCACTTCATTCACAAAAGAAGCCTGTCACTTCAGTGTGCCCACGTAAACAGCACATTTAACCACAGTGAGACACTGAAGTTTATTTTGGTTTTGACTTCCCAAATTTAGGAAATTACTCCCTTCACCTAGTCTTCATACCAAATGAGGCAAAATTCATTAATATAAGTGCCTGTTGCGCAGTTAAGCCTAATTCTGCTGCTCAGAAGCAAAAGCAGTCGGCGAGTGCTCTTCCTAACTGCAAGGGCAGATGAACAGGCTGAAAGACAGGGAGGGAGGGAGGATGAATCTGCCACCTTCCTGAGGTGCTCAGCTGAGCCAGCTGGAAGAAGAGACTGCAACGTGGTCGCATTCCTTTGATTCGTACTGCTTCCTAGAGTTCAGACATGATTTTTCTGATCCATGCACATCCACTTTTATTTCTAGGGAAGCCTGGGACCATGTAACATATTTCTGTTACTCAGACAGTATTCGTCAGGGCTCTTACTTGTTTTGCTCAAATGTGCAACAAAAGCTCATTCATTTCTGGTCAGAAAAGAAATTCGTATTACATTTAGATGGAAGAATTTGACACCACTTAGAAGCTGCATTATTTTTTTCTTTCAGTTTTGTTTTCCCATAGAAGTAGTCTTGTCATCAAATTTGCTGAAATATTTGTAAGTCAAAACACAGGTTATCTCCAGGCTTGTTTCCTTTTGTTAGGTGCTTGTTCCTCGCCCTTTCCCTTCCTCTTTTGGTCTGTGGCAAACACACACAGGTCAGACCACAGAATACTCAAATTTAAAAGGAAAGAGAACTACATTCATACATTCTGAGAAATAATTTCCTCGTGCTTCTTCTGTTGGACTGGCTGCTTTATTGTACCCTATATAAAACCACATTTAAATTCAATTTACATGCAAGGCTACCAAACTGCATGACACATATCCCTAGTGGTTTCTATATAACCGCGATATGACCCACCACGGGAGCTGTCACTGCCCCAACAGTACCTGGTACGCAGGAAGGTGGGGACTGTGACACACACGACCACAGCAGCACCGGCACAAAATGAGCATGAATACGTCCCAGGCTGCTCCCATGAAATTCCAAAACAAAACAAGAACTACCAGGACAGAACAGTTCTTCTAAATGTATTCCTCTGCTGAATTGCACACAGATGTTGCATTGAAACTTAATTTTCTCTTATAAGATATAATATTAATATGGCTGAGTTTTATGTCAACATGATGTGGCACCTGGATGGCCAGGTTCTGATAACGAATAAGTTTCAGCAAACTTCTACAGTTTTAAACGCATATAAAACATTTCCCACACAAGAATAGTACGTATCAGCTTTTCACTAGTGAAACATCTGTAGTTTTAAACAGGCTATCATTTCTACTTGCACTATGGATATTTTCACACATGAAATCTGAAGCCATCAAAAACCATCCGGGTTTACTTTCTGACGTGAGGGGATCACACAGCGGGCAACTTACCTGTTCCCTGGGGGAAGAGGCAGACCTGGGGTGTCCTGAAGAGGTGCAGGAGCAGCCGACAGGTCATCCTCGCCCCAGGCTCAGCGTCTGGATCTCCACAGGCTACGGAAGATGAGACGTGGACATAAGGCATCTGCCCAGGACCGCACAAGTCCCAGTGGTAGACCTGGAAACACTCTACATCGCAGCCCCATTTTAAATGGCAATACAATAGTTTCCTCAACAGGAATCACCATTTCTGGCCTTGAGTCATTAAGAAACAGGAAAGAATAGTATGATTGTTGGTAAGCAAGAGACCTAATCAGTGACAGAAAAGAATACATGGTTAAAGTGGCTTTTGATGGTCAAAGCAGAAGTAAGAAACACACATCCAAGCAGAACGTGAAAAGAAATGTGTGAAGTGGCCAGCAAAAAGGACTACGGCTACAGCATTCCAGGGCTGGAGGCAAGGACCATGAGGCCAGAGAGGAAACACCAGCGTCAGGCAGGCTGGTGCCAGAAGGAAACGCACAACCTCAGCAGGTCTGGCAGACACGTGAGCATACAGCGCAGAGCAGAACGGAGCTGCGAGCAGAAGGCAAGGCTGCACAGCGGGAGCGGACAGCGTGCTGTCTGCACCTCTGACACCCCTTGTCACACGTGGTTCTCTGATCTAACCTGGTGTTGCTCCTTTTGGGAACCGCAGGGACACAGACGCTGCAACGCACAGCAGGTGGCATTCCACACAGGAACGCAGTTCAGAACGCACTACTTAATCAATGGAGACTTCTTAAGAAGTCTTAAGTCCATAATTTTACGTTTTTCTGTCCGTATTTTCTTACCAGCTGCAAGAAGAGAAGGCAGTGCAACGTGCTGAACTACATCCTCCAGAGAAAAGCACTGCCGGGCGATCAGTATAGCAATGAAAGTGGCCAGGGAGTCATGGAACGACAGGTCACTCACCTTGAGGGAAAACAGTGCACACACCATTGCCACAATTATTAAGGAATTAACTCTAAGAATAAACAGTAAAATGTCACAAGCACTTGTCTCTGCATTTTAATGCATTTCCCAAACATTTTATGGCAAATACTGATAGCTCTTAAGTTAATTTTAACAAACACCTATTTCAAATACCACAAATTCTGAAATAAAAAACATTAATCTTCTAAAACTTGAGAAAATTTTATTGTTCTGTAAAAACCGATAACATCAATACTCATTCTTCAGCTTCGGGACAAGAACATGTCCCCAGTGTACACAGCTTCAATCTGTTCCTAAAGGCACGTGCAATCAGACTACAGATAAATATATTGCATCAGATACTGGACAGCATTAGTCACTGTCATGCTGCTGACTTTAACAGGACTATGGTAACTTACACCAGTAAGGTGAGTAAGAAACAGCAAAGTGTACCACCCCTTCTACAGCCTAAGGGCCAACACCAAGACAGGGTCTTTAAAATAGAGGTCATTATTTACACATCCATCAGTGTTCCAGGAAAAGTATATGGACATACCTGCTCCTTTCAAAGAGTACCTCCAACATTCCCTATCATTCCATTGAAAAAAAAAACTACAAAGAGAACACTTTGTAAAGCATTGCCCAAATTCTACATTAACCTTGAAGATTTAGGAAAGAATAAAAATCAATCAGGAATCTCATTAAAAGCCTGGAAAACTCCAATGGATACAGGACTAACTTTGTGCTCGGTATTTCGTATTGAATGGAAACCTTACCACACCTCTGAGCACACCCTAGGTAAATAGGTTTAACAGGTACTTCAGAAGACACCGAACTCACATCCACACTGCAGAGCAGATCGTTGAAACCCCAGACGTGGTTCGAGGAGCAGCAGAGAGCCTTCACGACCCCTAACCACTCCGTGCTGAGCACCGTGCAGCACGCCGTCAGCTCGGCGCAAAGGTTTGCTATGTCGTTAATCCTAGGAAAAAGAGAAAAACAGAAGCAAGACATTTTGTAAACAATATTTAGGTCGAAACAGGTTGGTGCTTGGCAGAAGAACCAGTGTTTCTGTGCTTAAGGTGGGGGGGTCATGTCCAAAAGCGATTAAGCTACTGTACATACAACTCCGTGTTAATCAGTTCTGGGCAAGGGGAGCATCTGGGGGAACAAACCCAGCAGGCGACTTGCCCCCCACACCTTGCATCCATCCCACCCAGAGTACCCAGGGCCTGTATCTCGCACAGCCCCTGCTCCACAGGCTCTGTGCTCCCACGGCGAGGGCTGCGGCACGCGGCACCACGGCGTGCAGCCCGTGCAGGACCCGCCGTGCTCCGGCCTGCCCTCGGTGCCAACGGCAGCTCCATCCCCCTCCAAGCAAGGGTGTCAGGGGCAAGCGCTGCGGTGGGGCACGGCTCCGCAGCCCCAGGAACCCCTGCCCCACGCCAGGCCAGCATCACTGCTCAGGAGGGAGGAGAAGCTCACACAATCAGCTGGCACTGATGAGTTTTACTCCGCAGATCGCATACGGTGTAACGTGTGATTCGTTGCATGATTCAGAGTTATGTAACGTTTTAACACACGGAGCAGAGTTGACTCATCCCAGCACAAGTTATTTTTTCTCTGTTCCACAGTGAAACTCGCTTGGCCACATTTCAATGTTCCCCTTTGCTGCTCTTACAAAACTGCTTCCTCTCAGCTGCTCTGCTCTGCCAAGGATGTCCCACGTTGCATAGGGTCACAGGATGGTTTGGGTTGGAGGGGACCTTACAGACCACCCAGTTCCAACCTCCTGCCCTGGGCAGGGACCCCTTCCACCAGCCCAGGGTGCTCCCAGCCCCGTCCAACCCAGCCTTGAACCCTGCCAGGGAGGGGGCAGCCACAGCTCCTCTGGGCAGCCTGGGCCAGCGCCTCACCACCCTCATGGTAAAAATTTCTTCCTTATATCTAATCTAAACCTCCCCTCTTTCAGTTTTAAACTGTCGCTTCTTGTCCTGTCACTACAGGCCCTGGTGACGTGTCTCTCCATCTTTCTTACAAGCCCCCTTTATGTATTGCAAAGCCACAAGAAGCTATCCCCGCAGCCTTCTCTTCCCCAGGCTGAACAGCCCCAGCTCTCCCAGCCTTCCCTCTCAGCAGAGGGGTTCCAGCCCTCGCATCATTGCTGGGGCCTCTTCTGGACCTGCTCTGGACATTTCAGAGATGGCTTCATCCTGGGGACAGGGAGAAGGATACAGGAACTGCACACACTTTGGGCAGGAGTCAATCAGAAAACAAAAGAAAAAAAAAAATCCACAGTTTCCTTGAGTTTTGTGATCTGTCACCAACCTTAAAAAAGATTGTCAGCTACTGCTGCACCTAGGCCTAACTATCGAGACCAAGAAATTTTTAATAAAAATTGGAACAGAATCAGAGCAGAACACCAGGTTCTGGTGGTTCTGATTGTGTAAGAGGAACAAAAGTGCTGGGGCGAGGGGTAAAGGCTAGCTGCAAACATCAGTGTCCATTTCAGCCTACATGACAGGCTCGGCAGAACAGAAAGCCAGGGTAAAACAGTTTCCAGACTACAACACCACATTTGCACAAGAAGACCGAGTTCATATGTTTGCACACTGGAAGAAGGAACCAGCTGCGAGAAGCCCATCCGAATTATGAAAGAAAACACACTGTCAGTGTAAAACCCTGACACTGATGATGCTTTACTGCAAGGGTTCTTCACCATACTTCTTGTCAGGACCTTGAGATCATCTGAGAAGATGAAAAGACAACCTGCATGCTGGGCAACCTGCTGAGGTGCAGATTTCATCCTTAACTCTAATCACTGGAGATCAACTTGAACCATGCACCACGAGGTCCAAGCTACTCTGAAAATACAACTGACAGCTGTTACAACTCTAGTAGCTTCTAGCCAATAAAATTCTTCATATTTTTAAAAAAATATTTTTGGAAAATCTACATATTACCTATGAAGATGAAATCCATAATAAATAAACTACACATTTAATAAATTAAGCACCGATTGCATCAGAAGAAGGAAATGCCCTCATGCAGAACCTTCCCTCATTTACAGGCTTCTAATGAGCGAAGACTGTGCTGAGCTGTTCTGTCTGAAATGGCACAACTGCTGATACAGGCAGCTTACTGCCTGCCTTACAGCGAGTAACTTCTACTTGTTGCTCCCTTCTGTTAAATCATGCAGACTGATTTAATGAAAAACTCAGAGGAAACTTACGCTGTAGATTTTCAGCAACCAGAAAGAGTAATGAATGACAACTGTTGCAAAAAAGACACAAAACAAAAAGGTGAAAGGAAAACTCATACATACCATGTAAAAGTCCAGCCAGTTCCGATTCCAGCTCGGTTTGCCTTACCTTCCTGCATCTTGGTGCCCCATGCACACGTTCATCAGCACGTTGCAGACAAAGCTGTAGCGGTTGGCCGCGTTATCGCTCAGGATCTTGCCCAGCATTGAGTAGTTAATGCTGTGAGCAGAAGGGTTCTCAATAAAATCCAGCATGAACTCTGGGTCCCACAGTAAATTGGAATTTGAAGGCTGAACATTGCTGTATATCGTTTGCTTCACCTTCGAACAGGCACTACTGAGAACCAAAAAAAGAGAGAGAGTTGCCAAAACACGTACTTTGCAGGACTGCTGACCACACCATGCGGGATTAGAAAATCCGGGTTTGGTTACCATTCTGTACGCATTTTTCAGACTCATTTTTTATAAGGTGCATCTACCAGAAAATAAGGCTGACACATCAATTTCATTCAAGTTTTCCTGCAAATAAAGTCTCAAGATCCCAGGTCACTTCTACGACTGAAACTGTGAGCCGCTGGAGCAGGCGCCCGCATTCCTGCCTCGCTGGCCGTAACTCCTGGAGCATCGGGTGCCGCTGCAGCGAACCGTAACAGCGCTTCGCAGCACTGCTCCCCCTCCCCACGCGCTACGGCACGGGGAACTGCGGCGGGGGTAAGCAGAGTTAATTAAGGAAAAATGAGAACATTTATCTAAATTTAAAACTCTACATTTGGTAATAATGTGACATAACAGGCAACTTGTTGAAAGCCGGAATCAGTAAGCAGAGAAAAGATACTTAAAGGTCATATTTTGACACTTACAACAAAAGGTCAAGAAATGTTCCAGGCTAGGAATACCTACGTGTTAATGGGCTTTCTTCAGGGGGGAAAAAGGTGTTAGTGAAGAATGCAAATTCCACCCACAAAATGTGGCAAAAAAATGAGCATTTGTCTCCAGTGCTGGGTTTTATACCACAGCTGGAAACAACAGCCATATGGACAAACTTCACTAATCAGTCCACCTGGGATGACTTCCTCATTACTGAAAAAAATCCATTAACTGAAACTAACTTCAAATACCTGAAACCTTTGGGATTTTTTAGAACTCCTCTGGCCCGGGATGAGAAGACAGAGGAAGCGCTGCGCGGCATGGAAGGCGCAGGGTGCGGGGGCCTGGAGGGCAGCCCTGGGGCACCCTGTCGCTGCCAGCCCCTGCACCTCGTGGGTGATGCAGGGCAGGAGGAGGAAGAGGCCACAGCAGGACATGTAACCGACAAGCACAGTAATGCCTGACGTTAACCCTTCGCTCCAACAGCCAGCGTAACAGCCAAGACAGCAAACCAGCCAGTGGAAGCAAACACCCTCCACCGCAGACAGCAGGCACCGTGTACACGGGCTCTCCTGCGTCAGCATCCTGGGCACGCGTACGTCCCCGCCACCCTGCCATCACTGCGTCTACGCACGCGTACCCCGCGCCTCACGGGTGGAAGGGTCCAGAACCCAAACAACACCGCACCAAGTATGTGAGCGAAGCACAGCTGAATCTGTGCTTGCACAAGAAGTAACGCTGGGGGAGTGGTCAGAAGAGCAGAGTGAAAAAAAAAAAAGTAAAGGAATGATTTGAAAAAAAGGAAGTTTAGTGAATACCATTACACACACCAAGCATACTAAACCAAGACATGCAGCTGACTCAGTGAAACCCGGTCATGAGAAATGCTGCAGATGATATCAGCAGGCACTTTCGAAGCACTGCAATATACGTAAGGTAAGTCCCTACATCTGAGCATTTACGAACTGTACTTCATTGTTGCTTCCAATTAACTTAGAGAAATAGCTGGACTTACAGCGTGCCAAAAAGCAGCTGAAAAAGTTGCCATGTACAGCAACTGGGTTTTGTTTCAACTGTAGCAAGGAAACCAAGAGGAAAATGAGCGTAGTATTACCTTATACACAGCTGTTTAAAAAATCTCTACATAAATCTTATCACCGGTTTTCCGAGAATTTCTAACTCCACTTGTCTGAAAAAAGGGGCTTCAAATCAAGTGCTGTATATCACATATTTACTATATGGTTTAATACCCTAAATATCTCTGTATTACTAGATGATGTTATGATTTGCTACTTTTTATTGTGTTACTCAACTTTGGGTTTTAAGCAGAAAAATGAACATACAGCTAGGACGCTTCTGTGGTGCTTCTATATTTCATAGTTCTTTTTCCTAGTGTTTCTCATATTAATTGCTACTGTTCCCATGTCTTTGAAAACCTTTTAAAATATTAAGATCACTACTGAGTTCTCAGTAGTGATCCCTGCTCCCTGCAAAATGAAAACCACAAATCTAAAGCACGCAAACCAAAACCAGGTATATAAACCAAGAGGGGAAACAGTAACTGAAGTGGTTTGTAACTCTCACGAGGTGCATATTTGCATATGAAAGGTTTCCACTCCCCCTTTAGAAAGCAAGAGCCAAAAAACCAGCATATGGGTACCTAAAATATTTTTTTAATTTAAAAATCAAGGAACTGAACATTGGAGCATAAAACTTCACAAACTCTAACATGTTTGTGCCTCTCCCCACATCAAAGCAAATATTTAATGGAATATTACAGCTGTGTCAGCTGAGATTTTGTTATTTTCCATCCAACATTGTATGTACTACAGCCAATTTGCTAATGCACTATAGAAATCAAATCATCACATCACAACCTGCGCAAGCCAAGGTGCGCGGGGAGTGGTCCGATGCTGCTCGGCACAGCTGCCTCGGCAGCCGGCCCGGCGCCGGGTCCCCGCGTCCCCGCTCCCCTTGCTCCTGGGAGCGTGCCGAAGGGACTGGCGAAGCTCAGCGCAGCGCACAGGGAGGGCTCGGCCTGTCCTCCGCGGCAGAGCGTGGACTTCACGGGCTCGGGACCCGACGCTGTGCTGCCAGGCTCGGCACTGGCAGGAGAACTGCATCAGCAAAGGCAAAGCAGCAAAGACAACAGCGTGTTTTGCTTCGAAAGCAAACCGCACCAAAACCACAGCAGCCTGCACCAGTCCACAGGCGAGGCAGTGGTGAGAAGAATCCCAGTACCACCCACCTGAAGAGGTCTCCAAACTTGCTTCTCAGGTGACTACAGGACACGTACAGATCATAGAGGTAAGCTAAAATACACCTTTCTGGGGAGGAACACTCCGAGGGATTAACGACGTGCTTTACCACCCCGCACAACCTGCAAAAATAAAACCATCCTGAGTTCACTCCAGCGCACCCTGGAAACGTGTCTCAGACTGTTACATGTCACCCACCATCAGCTGGAAAACACGACGACAGGCCTTGTGTCTACAGGCTGGTGGGGCTCGTGCGAAGCTTGGTGCCACCTGCGCCCTTACCGGGTCCCCAGGGAGGACAAGACACAGGGGCACTGGGGGAGCCCAGGGCAGAACGGGGCCACTGGGCAGGAAATGAAGACATGCAGCTCCCCCTTTCCTAGGCTACCAGGCGTGCCGGTCCCACCAGCCCTGGGCAGCGGGAGCCGGCTGCAGAGGTGAGCCGCCCGCCCCCCTCACCCGAGCTCTCACAGCCTTTCCCTGGCACTGCGACAGCTGCCCTCCCTGCCTGAACCCACACCACTGGTTTTTGCTCTAAGAGACAACACCACAAATCGTTTTCGGAAAACCGCAGCGGCCACAGACCCCTCGAAGACTTGCGCGGTCTGCTCTGAGTTGAGGATGAGGCAGGCATGGTAGCGGCGCAGGACGGCGACGATGCAGACGCACAGCCCCGTGGTGTAGCTGCCCGCCAGGCTGGATGACTTCAGCAGCAGCTCTGCCTCCACCACGCTCAGCTCATTCAACAGCTGCGAACGCACACACGGAAACAACGAGCGGGAAGTAACTTCCAAGTTCAACACGTAAGACAGGTGCCAAAAAAAAATACATTATGGAAAAAACTATAAGGCAAACAAAAATGAAATTCCCTGCTTGCTACACAACAAGGGAAAGAGGGAGCAAACCAAACCGTTAAACACCCCTCAGAACTGCTCATCAGAAATACACGGCATTGCTGGCACCAGACGCTTTCCTGTGCAATATGACGGCTCAGTCTGAAACAACGAAGCCTAGAATACTTTGTGTTAAAATAATCCAGAATTTTATTGATTTTGAAAGAAGAAAAATAAAATACATTTACTGCTTCTCCGTAATTGTCAGAGTAAGACAGAAGGGGAAGTATCTGGCACTCTGCTTCAACACAAGCGCGTGGCAGCAAGCCAGGAGAATCCGCAGTCCAGCCCTTGGATTCTTCTGCTTTTACAGGAAACGCACCACAGCTTTGCCCTGACATAACCCCCCAAACATGAACTCTCTTTACCTGTATTGCAAAGTCTAGAAGTCCGTTGATATTCAGCGCTGGCTCCATGAGATCAAAGATGAGCTGTATGTGGTGAGCCAAGGGAAGGTGATAGGATGTTCCGGAGGCAAAACTGGTGATCTGTTCGAGAACGTTACTGGAGATCTGGGAAAACAAATGTTGAAAAGTCGTCTGGTGACTGCCGGCTTCTCAGATACACCAGCGCTCCCAAAGTCCTGTTTTGTAAGTGGTGATAGCCAGTGACAGCATTTTACAGATAAAAGCACTCCCAAAGCATGCATGGGTATACCTATTACTCTACTATCCTGCACGTCAGTCGTCATGCTGTTTTATTTTCAAAACTGACAGCTCAGAAAATGCTGTTCCGCTGCATTACAGCTGAGAGTCAAACTGTTCTTAACATCTACAACACCGATTTTTATTCTCTGGGGTATTTTGCTTTAAAGAGGCAGCAAAATGATTTTTCTTTTCATCTTACTACACTGTGATTTTTTTACTGATGGTTTTCAGATAAATTAGTAACGTGTTATCTAGCAAACAAAATATAATCAATTTGTTCAAAACACCATATCCAAAGATGTCTTACACTTTAAGTATCAAACGAGTACCTCTTTTACTTTACTTATGTTAGCCTCTGGTTATTAAAATATACTTTGAAACAGTACCACCTGACAGAGCGATGCAATCCTATGCTGACACATTTGCATACTCACAAGTCCTAACATAAACCAGGAAAACTAGGCCTGTCATTTAAAACAAATGATTGATGTTCTCCAGTCAGCCACTGATACAGCTTTTTAACAGCAGAGGCTGACTATAAATTCTAACGGCCCGAAAAGAACACACGGTGTTATCCGCTGGCTTCTCAGCGAGCCGTGGTCGGTCTGGCGCACAAACCACAGCAGAGCGCACCGTCCTTCACACACATGGACACAGGGACTTATCTTCTACATACGCAAGAGATCCGTTTAAAAGTATCTGGTTTACCTGCAAGCCCTCAACAATGCTGTTCGTGGAAATTTATGTAAAATCCATTTCAAATTTTTCATTAAAAAATTATGACATCCGTAATAATCCAGAGAGCTTCTTGCAAACAAAGCAAACAAACAAAGCCCCCAGACGAACCAAGCGAACCAAACACCCGCATGGCTGCCGAAGCAGGTGTTTTAGAACACCCGGGCAGCGTTTGCTCTCTTGCCTTTGAAGAAGCAGTGCATTGAAAATTCTTGGTATATACAAAACACTTCAAAAACCTAGATTTGCTTCCTATTTGATATCTCCACAGCACAACGCAAAAGGCCACGATTTCATACAAGCGAGGTACCTGAGACGTCACCTGATGTTGATCAAAATAGGACAGTTGCTGCAGCTTTGTGAACACGGTCTCTAGGGTTGGAAATGTTTCTTGTTTGGTCTTCCTGGCTTTTTGCCCTTCATCCCCAACTTAACAGAAAAAAAAATATTTTGGTCATTTTACATTTCATGGCACCCTAGTAGTTTTGCATTATTACTGATTTAAAAAACAATAAAAATCTTAATAAACTTTACTTATGACTACATAAAACTCTGCTTGCCTCAGTTTTCCATTAGACTTGGGACATACATATGCCACAGCATGTAACAGTATCAAAGCTACTCTGAGGCCATTCCCATGCAAAAAGGCGACAGCCAAGAAAAACCGACAGAGCATCATGCAGCTTTCCCAGGAGGGTAAGCAACACGTGTCCCTCGCCAGCCAGAGTCTCGTGTTCCGGGCTTTAGCCTGACGCGAGCGCTTACAGCCAAGCTGTGCCCATGGCAAACGGGGATTTCTGAGCGCAGCGGCCCTTTGCCGTCCCGGCGCGGCCGTGGAGCTGGCCAGCAGATCGCACTGCGGGCTGCGGCACGCTGGTCAGCACTTCCCCGCTGCTGGGAGGGGATGAAGCCGAACTACGTGATCAGCATGCACGGCTCCAGACAACTCGCTGAGCGCCTCGCAGCTCGTGCAACCCTCGCTACAGGCTACCGTACAGCAGCGTTCAAGCATTTACCACCCATTTCAGTAGTACTCTTCTTATTCAGAATTTTGAGGATGTCTTTGGTAATCTTCTTCAGCTGATGCCTTGCTTCATCACGCTCCTTGCCAACGCCATACAGGAGAATCATGCGCTGGTTACACTCATGACTTGAAGATTCATCCTGAAAAGACCAGATAAGAGTGAAGTCTCTTCTCTTTCCTGTTATCACCTGCAGAAACCCAACCCGAGCAGCCCGGACTGCAACCAATAACTCACTCTTTGTCACAAAAAGCATCTCCTGTGGTGAGGAAACAGTGCCAGATGAAATCACTAAAGACTAGGGTAAAAATACAGAGGGAAAAGATGTAACCCAGTGTTTTGAATTCTGTATGGATCTGTAAGGACAGAGTCAGAGGACGCACACGATGACGCTCCTAACTGTCCCTGGACTGACATGCAGTAGCAGATCAGTAAATAGAAGACAGAAGTCTAGAAACTGTGTGACAGTCCTCTTATCGTGTACAAGTCCCTTGCAAAAAAAAATGTAGCCCAACTCCTAAAATTCTATTTTGCACATCCCAAAGAAATTGAAATATGCATAGTTTATTCCAACTGTAACTGCATACATTTAGTCTTTTAATAAAATATATAGTGTCGATGCACTGCGTATGATTTAAAAACTTGGCACGCTGCTCTGCAAGTCATATAAAGTATAAATATTTTGTTCAGTAATATATCTACCTTCTCCAAACTAACCAATCACTACTTCTTTCAATTACTTTCAAAGTTTTTAAAAAATCAGGCTGCATACAAAAACAATACTAAAGAATCACAAGGCAAAAAGGTAGCAGATGGGAGTGCAGCTCTATGCACAGGCTTACAAAAGACTTGCTTTCTTTTAAAAACAGGGACTCTGCTAGTAGGTCGAAAGCAGGAAGCAACCCTCAAATTAGTTTTAAAATTCTGTTTCTCTCTCTCTTCTAGAAGAAACAAAAGCAGAAGCGCTGAGAGCGTCACCTGGAATCGGCAGCTGTCTCTGGCTGAGGAGCCGGTCCAACGCCCGAGGACGGTCCTGGTCTCGGAGCGGGGATGCGCAGCTGCTCCTCCAGCCTCCCCCTGCTCCGCGGGATTTACACCCGAGTGCTCCTGCCCGCGCACATGGTGAAGGGCTAGAGGAGCCGCGAGCGACCCTCCGCCGGCTGCCCAGCACAGGAAACACCCGGGCGTCCCACCGCTTCTCAGCCGCAGCCACGGTAAGCTGCTCTCTGACTGGGGGGAAGGGGTCCCATCCTGCACGCTCGGGGAATGCTTCTTTCAGTGGGATTAGGCTTGGCAGCTGAATCTATTACGTGCTGCAAAGCATCAGCCAATGTATTTCCATCTTACAGACAGAAATCAAGCTTTGCAGCTCTGTAGGGAAGGTGTCAGGGATGCCTGGGCACCGGCTGGCAAAGCACCAACTCCCCCGAGTGCCTTCTCTTACAAAGGCAGAGATCATACTGAAATACCGCAATTTTTACAACGGCATCACCGCACACCTCGCAGTCACTCCTTCTGAAACGCAACGCTGACTGATCCAGCACCTCTGCCTGGCTTCCCCAGGCAGCCAGTTCAGATCCGACGTGATCCGAGCCAGGCTCCTGGACCGCCAGCACTGGCTGTCGGCGCAGCCCCTCACCACCGCGCGGGTGCCAGCGCTTGGCGTCTGCGGACGACCCGCCGGCCACCGCGCTCACGGCCATGTAAGAGCGGGCTCGGCGCGGTGCAGCACTGCGCAGGGCTCTCCGCAGTGACCCCACGCAGGTGCTCGCTGCAGAGCACGGTCCCATCCAGTCTAATTAAAAGTAGGGTAAAAAGGTCAAAGTCTTACCACGGATGTAACTCACAATTTTGCTTTTTTCTTTTGTTTTTATAGGGACGGGTGAAAAGACGAAGTGCAAATGAAAGCCACAACCAACTTCAGCGACTCCAGAAACAACAGCAACTGCACCAGCGATAACAAAATCAGTCAAGTCATTTTTCCTTTGCTTTATACAGTCCTGTTCCTGGTGGGTATCACCATGAATGGCCTGGCAATGTGGGTCTTTTTTAAAATATCCAGTAAATCAAATTTCATCATTTTCCTCAAGAACACTGTCATTTCCGACTTCCTCATGATATTGACTTTTCCTTTTAAAATCCTTAGCGATGCAAAGTTGGTATCATGGGTGCTGAGAGGATTTGTGTGCCAGGTCACCCAGGTTGTATTTTACTTCACCATGTACATTAGCATTTTGTTTCTGGGTCTAATAACTATCGATCGCTATCAGAAAGCCACTTCGCCATTCAGAACATCAACACCAAGGAGCCTCTTAGGTGCCAAGGTCCTGTCCACAGCAATCTGGATATCAATGTTTGCTCTTTCGTTACCCAACATGATTCTATCGAACAAGAAGAAAACGCCTCAGAACGTAAAAAAGTGCGCTCTCTTGAAATCTGATTTTGGCTTAGTCTGGCACGAAATCGTAAACTATATTTGTCAACTTATCTTCTGGGTTAATTTAGCAGTCATAGTTGTATGCTACATACTCATAAGTAAGGAACTGTACAAATCCTATAAAAGGACCAGATGCCCAGGAAAAGCATCCAAAAAGACTGTAAATCTGAAGGTTTTCATCATTATCGCAGTGTTCTTTATTTGCTTTGTGCCATTCCACTTTACTAGAATCCCCTACACGCTGAGCCAAACAAGAGACGTTTTTGAATGCTCTGCTCAGAACACCTTGTTTTACCTGAAAGAGAGCACGCTGTGGCTGACGTCACTGAACGCCTGCCTAGATCCCTTCATATACTTCTTCCTTTGCAAATCGTTTAGGAAGTCCTTGCTAGACACGCTGTGCAAGCACACAGCATCACCAGAACTCAGAGCACGGATCAAGGAGCAGAACGAAGGAGATGACACAGACGAGACGCCGCTCTAGAGCTAAGAGCCACCCACACCCCTTCTTGGCCGCATACGCTTATCGGTGGGGGGAAGCAGCACAAATCCCGTGGAAGAATATCTAGAATTTCACCGACTTCTTCAGAAATTGTCCTACAGATGAAGCACAAGCACCCTGGAACCAACGTCACTGGTTGCAAAAATGGTGAAACCAGAAAGCCTGAACGAGACACGAGCACCACCTGATCACAGCCTCCATGCTCGTCAGAATTCCCAGGAAGAAGTCTGGACTTATAGGCGGAGCTGTGGAGAAAAAACCAAAACAGACTCATGAAATGCTACAGATGAGATTACGAACTGCAAAGGTTTCACAGAAATAGCTTAACTTGCGCCAGAGTAAAGCCCATCACAACACAAGAGCTGGGAAAAGCAACTAAAGTCCACAGCAAACGTGATTTGTAAACACAGGGAGTTGCCACCTTGTACACAACTGGCAGACAAACAGAAATACAAGACATTTGTAGATAAGCTCTTTACCTATGCAGATTTTTGGTAACAGAATAATATTTTGCTTATCTCTTTATATACTTGCAATTCTTAACCCACTGACCAATAATTAATAGTTGTATGTCAGAGGAAATTATTTCATAATGGGGCTTATCTTGATGTGAGTTAAATCTTCAAGTACTTCACTTTACCATATGAATAAACAAAAATGTACCCTTTTATCGAGAACAATATACTATAGCAGAAAACACACAAAGACTTAATTTACAGAATACGTGGATCTTGGGGAAAGACAGACTCATGGCAAAATCTTTACTGATTGCTTAGGGCAGCTATTCTGCACTACGCAAAAAATTTAGCCACTTCCCCTTTTCACTTGGAAAAGTTGGAAAAACAGGGAAGTATTTTCAGGTACATAACACTTCCACGCATCACAACCACCACGCATGAAGAAGATCCCCGGCTGGCGTACCGAATTAGCGTTCGGTTCTCAGCACTGCAGCACCGCTCCAGCTCAGATGTACATCTCACCATCACGCAAGAGCTCCGTCCTGCGCGAGGCCGTTGCCTGCCTACCCTTCTCCAGCACTTCGCCGGTGCCTGGCAGGGCACCGGGTGTTCTCACGACCGATATTTAATTTCCTAGAAAGTTAACAGATGGCTCACTTGCTTTAGCACTCAGCTTCAGAGTTTATGCGTCTCTGACAACCTGCCTGGATGAATGAAACATTTTACAGCTGTTTCGTGCACTGCTCATGCTGGCACATGCACCAACGCTGACAACAATCAGTGACACCGCAGAAAGCAGGGCACCGTTATTTCCCTGGACCCGGCGCTGCCGGCCACCCCGGCGCACGCTCCCCACAACCTGTCCGCCGGGGCCCAGACTGATCGGCTCCAGCTGGTGCCCGGGAGGGAGGCCCGCGAAGCCCCCCTTCCAGCCAGCCCTCGCTGCCCACACTGCCTGCACCTGCGCGTGGGATGCTGCAGCGCTGCGTCCCCTACGGCAGGTCCGCAGGGCCCTGGGCACCTTCCTCCGGCAGTGGGAACAGCATCAAGAGGGCGGCAGGGAAGAAAATGTGGCAGACGCTGCCTCGGCCATCAGCACCGGGGTACTGCGATGGACTGTCTCAGCTTGGTGTAGTCCCAAACAGAAGTCAGGTTGGCAGCTAGGGACATGTCACGCTGATGACAATGGCGAGGGTGACCTTCATCCTGGCCGTCCTCAAGGCTCTTTGCTTGCTGCCAGCCACGCACCACCAACACGCGCACCTACATTAACCAAAACGTACATGCTCATGCACAAACTTACGGTCCTGCAGCTGCAGCCTGAGAACCTCGAAAAGCAAACCACGTCCGCCCACAAAGGGGCGGCTTGAACACGAGCCATCTCCCACATGGCTGCGAGCACGGAGCCAGAACCCCAAGTCACGCCAGTTGACAGGAAAATACAAGACACGACTCAGTTAAACTTCTACAAAAAGTTCTGTTTACAAAGAAACACACCAGATTTCAACATTATACATAATAAACACGTAATACATACAAAGCATACCACGCAGCAGCAGCAGCTCCTTCCAGAACCAGAAGTGGTAACGAGCACACTGTACCACCTGGCTACACTGAGGCCAAAAGAAACCAGAAATCCCATTCTGGAGATCAAAAGTCAAGCTCAGGTTCATGTGTCATTGCTGACAGGCTACAGAGGGAGGGTACATACGTCGGTGCACATGATTTTGTAGCCGAGTTACCCATTGTAAGGGCGGCTCTGAGCAGACTTTCTGGTCACGCGTCTGATGCCGACCAGTGCTGGCCGGAACCGGGGAATTCACACACACAAACAAGAACCCAGAGCTGCGCTGGAGGACTATCCTGGGAAAATGTCAGGAAACACTCTGCTTGTTCATCCCACGTCTCTACAGGAGCCAAATCGTAACGGCGCAGTGCAGCTGCCACCAGGTCTGCCCCACGCAAACAAAAAGCCAGAAAACGTGCCTGCCCTGATGGCTACGGTCAGTTTTCTCTTTCTTAGTACAGGCAGCGTGCTTTCTGACAGAGAGCAAAAGGAAAAGCAGCAGCAAATGTGATTAACTAACTCAGGCAATACGTGAAAATGAGGAAGGAAACAACACACCACACCAACAGAAAAAGTCTCATCTTTCTACACATTTCCCCATTCTTAATACTTTGCTTGAGGCTCCTGCCAGGAAAGGAACGGCGGGTGAACCGGAGGCAGGCAAAGATCCCTCTGCGAAGCAGCGGCTGCCAGCTCTGCTCAGGTACTTGCACTACGGGAGCGGTCACGCGGTGTGATGGGCACGTGGGCGTCTGGCTTTCAGACGGAAGAGGCTGATAAGCAGCAGCATGCAACTTATCAGGAAAATGTTATTTAAAACTGTGCTGAGAAAGGAAAAATCGTGTGCTTGGTCAGAAATACCAGAAGTCGCTTCCCCAGAAGCACCTTGCTTTGGGTCCACAACTGTAAAACTTCTACTCAATGCTAAAACACTTTTCCACGTAAAGACAAATGGTTCTCTGGGCAATCTGCTGTTATACCTTGCTGTTGTATTATCTTAGGCCTCCACAACGAACACATACCATTTTCACTTATCATTCGCTGTTAGTTTGTAAACAGCTTAAACTTCAGCAAAGATTTAGATTTTCTACGAACTGGAAGTCAGTCGGTCTGTTTAATGCATGTTCAGATTCTGTCTTTCTTTGTGTAAACCTGCCAGTCGCTGTCAGGAACACGCCATTCCACACACGTCACACGGTTTCTCTCTCCTTTTCGCCCAAGCCTGCTTTGAACAATGGGAGACTTCACAAACGAGAGCACTGCCAGCAACTCCAGCAGAGCAGCCTCCTCCGCGCCGTGCCACCGGGACACCACAGTCACCCACCTGGTCTTCCCAGCACTGTACACACTCGTCTTCCTCCTGGGACTCGTGCTGAACAGCCTGGCTTTCTGGGCCTTCTTCCACATCCCAAGCACATCAACTTTCATTGTCTACCTGAAAAATATCTTAGTTTCTGATTTTATAATGACCCTGATGCTTCCTCTGAAAATCCTGACAGACTCTGGCCTGGGGCCATGGCAACTCAAAGCCTTTGTCTGTCGCTTCTCAGCCGTAGTATTTTATGACACCATGTATATTAGCATAGTGCTGCTTGGTCTCATCGCTTTCGACAGATTTCTCAAGATCGTGAGACCTTTTGGGAAGTTCTGGGTGCAAAACCTGACCTCAGCAAAGATGTTGGCGGGTCTGGTCTGGCTCTTCTTTTTTGTTCTCTCTCTGCCTAACATGATCTTATCGAACAAGAAAGCAACACCCCAATCCGTGAAGAAGTGTGCCTCGCTGAAGAGTTACTTCGGACTCAAATGGCACGAAGCCGTCAATTACATCTGTCAGTTCATCTTCTGGACTGTTCTCATCCTCATGTTTGTATTCTATATAATCATTGCCAAAAGGGTGTATGAGTCTTATATAAAAACACAGAGGAAGGACAACAAAAGTGAACAAAGGATCAAGGGGAAAGTATTCATCATCTTTACTGTGTTTTTCTTATGCTTTGCACCCTTTCACTTCAGCAGGGTCCCCTACACTCTGAGTCAGACAACCACCCGCATGGACTGCCGCCTGCAGAACCAGCTCTTCGTCGCGAAGGAAAGCACCCTGTGGCTGGCTGCCACAAACGTCTGCATGGACCCCCTGATATACATCTTCTTGTGCAAGCCATTCGTAGAAAAGCTTTTATGCAGGAGAGTAGAGACATTTCGGAAAACAATTCATACAAACCCAAAAACCGAACTGGACACACGAATGTCTGCTACTGAATCTTGATTCTGCAGCTTCACACCCTACAGTCTCCGCGTATTCATAAGGAGTTAGAAAAGTAATTTGTTTTACTTCTGCTGTGTTCAATGAAAGGGCACTTGTACTGTGATATTAATATTCAATAAAAACAGCAAAATGGATTTCTCTATTTATGCTCACTGCTCAGCCCTAATGGGCAAAAAGCTGCGGCTGGGGCCGCCGGCCCTGACCTCACCCCGCTGTTCCGCCCCAGCTGCGCCCTCCTTGCCGCCCCACCGTCAGTCAGAGCCGAGCCTCGGCCGTGCCTGCCCAGCCACAGCGCTGCCCGCTCACTCCACAGAGATCCGCATCGCCCCCGAGTCGCTCGTGCGGCCTCACGGCCATAACCACAGCAGTCTGAACAGAAAACCAGCACCAACGATGCATAAAGCTAACAATGACCAGTTTGTAGTCCGGCGTTGCTCTGCTGGCGCTGCAAAGTGAGCGAGAACAGAGGTCCTTCTGAGTTCGTTACTAAATCCCAGCCACCTCACAGGACACAGACAAACCACAGCCTAGGAATTAAAATACCTTCATATAACTTAAGACAATCTACAGAATAATTCTGTCTGCTTTAAAAAAAAACAACCCTTACTTGCTAACACGTAAGCAGCTTACTGTCTATGGCTGCTTGTAAGGACAATTTAGCTTTATTTGGGATTAAAACCCAGAGCTGCTGGCTGTGCATGTCAGTAATTCTCACTCTGGTGTCAGCTCGGCTGGCACATCGCAGGGCAGGGAAGAGGAGGAGCCGTACTTGGCAGAAGGATGCAGGACACGGTCCCTCCCGCTCCCTGCTCGCCTCTCTCGCACATGCAATTACCTTCCTGCTGCCTACGCTCTTTCACCATCCCTCCTCTCCCCTCCCAGCGGGGGCTTTGGTGGAGGGCGCCGTGGGCAATGCCCCTGTGCCCTCCAGCACGCTCCTCGTCCGGGGCAGCGGAGGACCCAGGACCGCTTCCCCAGCACCCCAGAGCCATGCAGCGTTCACTCCCTCCCTGCCACTCACCGGCGGGAAACACCCCGAAACGTCCCCTTTGGTGGCACGTTCACCCTTCCCAGCCCCAGCGACGGGCGAAGAGAAGGCAGCAAGCAACACTGCGTAACCCCCCATCCAGAAAATCCCTCTGCAGCGCGCTCACCACACCGCCCTCAGCTACCCCACAGGGAAGGCCAAATGGATGGTGCCTACAGAGAAACCGCTGCCTCATCGCAAATCCTGCAATTTATTTCACAGTTTTAAGGCAGGAAAGAGATACCAACCATTTATTGACTCCAACTCTACAAAGTGTATTAAAAAAACACCTGTTAAACTTACCTTAGCCCCCAGCAATGCATCTTTGCTTCTCAGACACCAGGTTCCTGGGGCGCCTCGTCCCCTGACACATCGGCCAGCCCGGAGGAGTGCCTCGGCACCTGGCGCTGCTCCAGGGACACGGCTTGCTCTGCTCCACCAGCCTGTCGTACCCCCGGCCCCGCTCCCCGGCACCCACCCTCTGCCACCCGGGGACGCCGCGGGCTGAAGGGCCCCGGCACCACGCTGAGGACACAGCCACCTCCCTTACCACCAAACCCCACCTCGCCTCCAGCTCTGCTGCCAGCCTTCTGCCTGCTCATGTGTGCCGGACGCTTTGATCGCCACTTGATTGCTGTTTTTAGAAATTAAATATTTACAGCAGCCTCACACAATCACGCAGGTTGCTCCACACAGCCTGATTTGTTCAAAGCTGGTTTTAGATTACCATGCATTAATTACATCTGCCTTTGGGATTCCCCAGCCTCTGCCACACAGGTAGATTTAGGTCTTTTTTAGCAGTTTCAACTCACCGTATCTCCTCCACTAGGCACCTTACGTACTTTCTGTAAGGGTAACACCCTTTTGCTGAACTAATGCCCAGTCAGCTTCCAGCTGGTTCCAAACTTCCCTGTAAATCAATGTTTTCTCAAACAGTGTCTTCCTCTCAGGATTAAATGCTATCCAGGAATTCACTCCTCTCTCCCCACACACATACTGTGTTTAATACAATTACCTTAGCTACTTTAGTAAAAAGTAAATATATTAAATTCTTAGCTGCTGAAATTGTCGCCACTTCAGCAGCTGCTTAAACAAACCTACGAGGAGTCTGAAAGCATTTCTCAGCCTGTTGATGTAGCACAGCAATTAATGCAGTGACCAGAGCCTCACACCATGGAGGGTTTGTAAACCAGCTGCGACCTCCCCCCAGGCAGGTGCCCATGGAAATCTGTGTTCCTGAGCCTCGGGTGTATTAGGGAAGCATCCAGCACGGAGCCGTTCCCCCCCATTCCAAATGAATCACACCAGCACAGCCAGCACAGAGGTCCCCAGGACTCTCGGCACAGACTACATCCAGCTCTGGATTTAAAAGTGGAACTCTGGCCCATTTTCATGGCTACTACAAAGAAAGACGGTAACATAAAATACACAATACAGCAGTGATAAAAATGAGCAATACAGCAGTGATAAGCTGTGAAAATGCTGAAGAACAGAAAACTTACTCCACTGTGGAAGTTTCTTTTTATTTTGTCATTTCTACTGCTGGCAACGCAAGGCTCACTGAGCGCTGCGCACAAAGGCACGCTGGCAGCACGCACAGGTACGTACGGCGAGCCTGCACCCAAGGGTGGGTGTAACCACAACATGGGCTGAGCTGCTCCTTAAATACGGGCTGTGCCAAAGGCTTCGGAGGAGTCTTAATCATCTGTTTTTCAGCTGCTGCTTCTCAGGTAGGTAAAAGGGAGCCAGGGTTACCACACTCTGTAGCAGAGCAACGCAAGGTGACTGCAAGCATAGGACATCTGGTTGATTCACTTACACAGAAAAAGTCCCCTAAATTCTAACAGTTGGGATTTTGCGCTTGTTTCTGCGAGTTTTTAGATCCCTGCTTCCAGACAGAAAAATCGTAACAGTTAAAATGCCTCAAAATTTAGGTCTCTGCTCTTTATGGCTCAAAAAGATAGCCAAAACAGTATTTTGTATTTCACACCTGACCAAAACGGAGACGCGTTTCAAGGACAGACTTCCCTCAGAGACAAGGAAGCCATCGGCTAGACCACCGGCAGCGAGTACCAGCACCACCAGCAGCAAGTGCCAGCACCACCGGCAGGGAGTGCCAGCACCACCGGCAGTGAGTGCCAGCAAGCCGCTCTCCCGGGCTCTCCGGATTTCTTTGGTGCAGCCAGGGAGTTCACGTAGTTCAGTGACGTCTACCAGCGTATCCAATACAACAGCCACCACTTTTCCAAATCTGATTCTTCTCCTAACTCCACTTGCAAAGGCTGGTACTGACACTCAGGAGCTGCCGAGGGAACCTTTGCTCTTCCCAGGCTCAGCAGCTGTACGAGCTGGAGCGAACGCTGGTGACATTCCCACCTCACGCGTGCTTACTCCAGCCCATCACCACCATGAGCAGCAGCAGGACTTTCCCTTTCCACGTCCAAACACTCACTCGCTCGGCTTGTCTACACTCCAGACTAGAAGCAACAGACAACCTAGAAACCGGAAAACTGGCACCAGGCCTTAAACTTGTTCAGACAAATGAACCTTATTCCAGACTCCTGTGGTCCAGGATTCACAGAGAAACTATTGACACTTACTCCAAACATTTTTACAGGTTGTTGGGTTCCCAAAAGGGGAACTACAGGGCACTAGGCAGTCAGGTTTTATAGGAAATCAATCTTCTTTGGGTACACAAAGGCTTACATATATTTCCCTGTAGTTTTCAATTTACCTGTGTTTCAGAAAAAGGAACTGTATTATACCTTTGCCTAACACGCGCACCATCAAGCCTTCCAGATTTTGTATCAGCCTCTCCTCAGAGGGACAGCAAGGCAATTCCTGAACGCCTAAAGACAAATCCTGCACCTCATCGATGTCCCGGCTCTCCGGCACAGTGACACACATCCCTCCATCAAGGCTCCTACAACGCCGCATACTGAGAAAACTCTCATAACATACAGCAGTACTTCAGTTAATTAGAGATGCAAAACAACAATTTGCATAACAAATAAGAGCTGGGAAGCCAAGTCGAGCAACCAAGCTTTTACCCTTACAACACCACGCACACAGACAGAGCCAGCAGGCTGCATGTGCAGACTAAAGGCACTGGAACACACCTCAGCCTACAGACAGGATCGGCCAGCCAAGGTGTGTAACGTCAGGTTACCTCTCAACGTAACGTGAGGAACCCGAGGACAGAGCAAAAAATGAAATGAGCTTTTTAAAAGTCAGTTCTTCATGAGCTCCTTTCTGCTCTGGTTCCCTTTTAGTGGCAGCCACCAGAACAGGGATCGAAGCAAACCACCTGAGGAACAGGGAAGCGTCAGGCTCTTCCAGGACACTTCCACTGAGCAAAGCACCTCCATCTTGCCCATCTGAAGGTGTAACGCTGCAGAATCGTCCCAGTGGTGCAAGCTCTGATCCTGCCAGCACTTCTTTTAAAACAAAGAAAAAAGCCAGTCTCATATATTATCCAGGTGGCTAATCTGCTTTAAAAATAACACTGTCGTTTGCATTGCTAAATATGATAGTAAAGGAGTTTTAGAATGAAGCAACACAATAATTGTTGTAATAACGATGTTCAGGCTCTTATGAAATCCGAGAATTGCTCTCTAATCACCAGAATACAAAAAGGGACATCCATCCTTTAAATAATATGAACAATAGTAAAGTTATAGGTTAGCTTTCAGCTTTTCTTTACATCAGAGCTCCACACTTCTTTCGTGCTGTTTTTACGACAAGCTCCGCGGCATTTCCTTTTCATGTGCTGGCTAGTCCTGACTTGCTCCAGCCTGAGAACAGCCCAACAACACGTCCGAATTAACAGCTTGCTAGGGGATGCTATGACAGTGGTTTCTAACTCATTAAGTTTACCAATTCAGCAAAACACAGAGATTTTTAACAAAAGTTGATGTGCCACTGCACCACATTGAAAAAACAAACAAAAAAACCCCCATTCTCATGTAGATTTTATGAACCTATTTATTATTTGACCTCTGTTAAAACACAAACTTTGGTGTGTGTACTCCACAGAGTACCAACCATTAAACACTTGGGTCTCTCCAAGAAATTAAATTATATTTTCTAAACATTTCCATTCTCACTTCTAATTTATTCCTTTCTTCCCCACGACACGTCCTGCAGCACTGTTTCTTCGACCCCAGCATTAGAAGTGCTGAAGAGCATCAGCACAAATCCAGCCACGAGGCATGTCGTGCCATGTCTCCACTGCAGCCCGCAGGACTGAGACCAGAGGGGCAGACACATCTGCCAGACCACCCCGGGCCAGAATCGTGCCCCGCACCAGGGACACAGCGCAGCACCCAGCTTAGGAGCATGTGGTCTTGTGCAGAACACAAATCAAGTGTGCAACCTTCAGATTCAGGTGTTAAAACTGGTGTCTATAACCTATCTGCAAACCTGCTTCCAGCCCTCCACCACGGCACCCAGCCTTCCAGGCTCCCAGGCCGCTGGTCCCAGGGGTCTGCTGCTCCTTGGAGCAGAGCTGGGAGCTGGTCGCTCCCCCGGCCGAGGGCATGCTGCCAGGCAGTCTGTGCACCGAAACACGGGAGGCAAGACCAGCACAGCAGGAAGGCTTTGTTCAGTGTCCAAGCTGCAAAGTCTCTTCCTCCTCTAAGGAGCTCTGACACTGGAATTTGGGGCTGTCCAAACATCCCAGAGAAGGACCATCTACAATGACTTATCTGGATGGAAGAGAGAGGTTGACTTCTCCTGCAACTTCTGCAGTGTTGCCCCAGAAAACTCAAACAGAGGGTTTCTCTTCAGGAAACACAAAGGACTACCTACGTGGCCCTCAACAAGCAGGTGTCCACCATGGCATCCAGATGAGTGTTCAGACACAGCTCTTGAGAGACAGGTTTCTGAAAGACAGGAAGCTGGAAGAGTCTAATCCCAGCTAATTTTTGAGATGCCAGCCTGAGAGGCCCCCTTCATACAACTCTCCCTTGAGCAGATACATCCAGAGACACGACGCAGAGTGACAGCTCCAGGACCGTGAGCCCTGGTCACACTGCTCATCTCCAGGCCCATGCGCCTGCCAGCAGCGAGTCACTCACAAGCTGGCCTGATCTCCAAGCGGCTCCACGAAAGGAGGCAGTATCCGAGAGGTGAACTGAAGGGCATCAAATGGGAAATTGGCCTGAGAGGTGTAGTGCAGATAACCCATGTGCAGAACAGCAGTCACAGACCATGCCACCACGCAGCGGGTACAGGAGCCCTTTGCACCATCGGGCCCCAAAAGACACAGACAGAAAATCACCACTGGCAATACCCGTGGGGAAAGACCACGAAGAAGTCACCTTGTCAGAGCTGAAACTCACAGAGCTCTACCACAAGTACCGACGGCTCTGCGTTGCAACAAAGGCAAAGAACAGACCCTTCGGACAACGGTTGTTTTACCAGGGATAACTGGAGAGCAGACCACAGCAGTGAAGAAGTGGTGCTAAGGTAAGATGCAAAGCTGAGTACAGACAGGTCTGACTCCAGCACCAAACATCTGGTATTCGGGAAGAGATCTGAGAAATCCCCAAAAGGGCAAAGAAGCAAAGAGATTTAAATTAAATCCCCCAATATCACAAAAGGAAGGAGATGAGGCTAACCCCAAAATCAGCACAGAATTTGCACAGCGCCCTGTCCTCAGGTAAACCAGACCACGCACAAAGTGAACCAAAGAGCTCAAAGGAGGAGGCCTATCCGGAGTGTGATGAACAGAGGCAGACACTCTCACGGCTACCACAAAGCCACAGGAGAAAGTGCAAGACAAACAGCCTTGTACGCTCCCCAGAGGAAGAACGATGCCTCCACGTAACGGAGAGCAGACAGTGACTTACAGAGATAGGAGGGCAACGCCTCAACAGACACAGTGCTGTGGAATTACGCTGTTCGCGTGGCTCTGCAGCGAGCTGCGCCGTGCCGTACCTGAGCTGCGCTAACCGACGACAGCACTCACCACCGTACCCCGGGGCGGCTCTTGCTGACCTCTCCACGGGTAACTCCTCTGCTCAGAGGAGAAGCCTAAGAGGCCGCCAGCCAGGCACGTAGCCCTGTCTTACGCAGGCTCCACTCAGAACAGAGACGGACCACCACAAGCAACGTTAGGGTGGAAAATGACTGAAAGCCACGGAGGAGGTAAATCGAAGATTGGAAGGAAAACCAGAAGGGATCCTTGGGGTAGAAACAGGACAAGTGGTTGAGGGGAACAAAACACAAGCAGCTGCTAAACACTGGACCACAAGGGACAGCTGCAGGAAGGTGAAACGGTGGCTGGCACACGCTGTCCTGCGTAGCCATGTGCAAGGTCTGAGAGGCAGAGACTTCGACAGGTCTCCTCTCCTGAACGGCAGAAACAGCTTTCTCCATCCTCGGGTGACACAGTACGGGTACTCCAGCACGTGCATGCAACGGGGACCATCACTTCACGGCAGGGTAGCCAGCTCCTGAGCTCAGTTTGGCAGCTTGTACTAACACAGCCGAAAACATACGGCAGGAGTAGAACACGTGTTCCTGCTGGCTTCGTTTGCATTGTCTGTTTTGCCTTGCAAAAGCTGGTCTGCAAAGATGAGCCGTGTCAGAAGTCTCCTACGACCAGGGGCTGTACCCGACTGAAGGGAGAGGTCCCGAGGCAAGCGGGGACCTTACAGCCTGCCCACCAGCAGAAATGTGGAAATGGGCAGAGGGCCCCCGGACACGCGGCCAGAGGGAGCTGCTCACCACGGCGGGGAAGCAGCTGGTGGGACCCGCTCGGCCAGCTGCCAAGGACACCCACGCAGAAGGCCATCCAGTCTCCCAAGAGGGGGGCTGGGGATTCCTCCGATCTTTTAGGAAAAAAGAAAAAAATGTGTATGAAGAAGTCCAGGCAGAACAGACAGCCCAGTCCGAGTGAAGTGACACAGCAGCATTAAGATCATTTTTTCTTTTTGCTGAAGATTTAAGGAGGGAGATACATACTTGCTTTCTTTTTAACAAGGTGGCAGAAATGGGAAATAAACCACTTCATCCTCTACTGACACAAAGCAAAATTTTGTCCTCATATAACCACTGCCACGATTATTTCAATGCTCTGAAGGCACTAAATTACCTTACTGTAAGCGTGTGTCCACCCAGGACCACTGCCAGCAGGACTGCAGGAGCCAGTGGGCTGACAGTTCGAGCTTAGCGAACACCCGACAGCAAACAGCACGCACTAAACAGACGGTCTGGCCATTGTAGCTGAAATATTTAGTGACAGACTTCACATTTTGCTTTCATCCTACACACTAATTAGAAGAGAGGATCTGTTCAAAGTACAACATTAAAGATGCCTAAATACAGCCACATTAATAATTGACATGATAATCTCAATTTGCAGGTATTTGCATCTATCCGGCACAAGATTTTTCAGCAACGCGTTAAATTCGCATTCGCCCTGCAGACAAATGTTAACCGAAAGGCACAGGCACGGGCTGCACAGGTTGCTGCAGAGCTCGACTCCAGCCTGCTCGCGACGTCTCCGTGCATGAAGGCTGCTGCCTCTGGCAGGCACCGACCCACCTCTCGGGTGAATCACCGTCTGCATCCCGGGCACCCGCGCTGCTCCGGAGCCAGGAAGTGAGCGGGAGCGCGCCGCTCACCTACCGTGGCATGTGAGTCATTCCCAGGAATGAGAAAGCCAGTTGCTCCAGTTGCTCCTGGCCAGGGGAATTTTGACTCTCTGATCAGGTATCGCAAAAAAATCTATCGGAAGCAAAAAAGCTTACTTCTAGATATGGTTTATTTAACTACCTTATCACAAGCAATACTCTCACGCCTACTGTAGTGTGAAGATGCGTTTTGGAGGAGTCTAAGGCACTTTCGAGATGCAGCTGAGAGACAAGCGGAAGGCGACCATGGTGACAGGTAAGTGACCTTTGAACATCTAAAAAATGTTCCATAAGTTGTTCTGTGAATCTTCTTGCTCTTAATCACCCTCAAGTGAAAAGAAAACTGGAATTAAGACACAGCTGCTGAAAACCGGACTTGGAAGCATAAACTGAGTATCAGGTGAATTGAAAGTGTGAAAATATCTCAAAATAGCAAGACTTTACTAACCTTTTAGTCATTCAGCATTAAACATTACTTGTTATATTTTTCCCAATGGCAAAAAAAATTGTTTTCTACTAATCATTCCTTCTAAGATATGAATCAAAGTGCAGGAGGGTTCATGGTTTCGGTAACTTACTCTTGACAGAGCCTAATTCATACCAAATAGGATTCAGTAACTATAACCTCTACGTTTGGTGTAAAAGGTTTGTACCTGTATTCCTTTTCACCCCTTTCAGTAAAGGAAAGCAGACTTGAGTTCTCTTCATTATATCATACAGAATAAAGTTCTCTTCCTTCATACTTCGCTCAGATCATGTTAAAACTTGTCAGGTTCACTGGAAAAACCACATAGCTCCGAACAAGCAACCTACAAACCGTACGGCTGGCTCGCCTCAAAGTCTGGGGAATGCACAAGGCACTTCCAAAAACCTGTGTCACCGAAGGAGCGTTTTCGATTGGAAGGGTTATTCTTAGTTACAAAGAACTGACAGCAGCAATGCAACCAAAGTTATTGTATGTTAACAAATGACTTGCTATTTGTGCACTGTTGGGCGCCTAGACTTCTGCCTTCTCGTTACGTGTGGTCGGGACGCTACGGTAGCGTTTCAGGCTTGTTCCCATGTTTGTGAAGAAGATTCTGCCATCTTCTTTCAAAGAGGGAAACCAGGAAGCTGGGGCGAGCGCGCAGCCAGGCCCGGGTCGCCCGGCAGCCGCCCGCGTCCCCCGGGGCTCCACGCTCGGCCGGCGGG
>Ga0065711_1001220_pt1 | contig 63000 bp, 27 predicted proteins | sample Hoacrofraction12_FD_59098 | JGI IMG/M metagenome (GOLD analysis project Ga0065711, IMG submission 59098) | Hoatzin crop microbial communities from Cojedes, Venezuela - Epithelial fraction 12 v2 (version 2) | ecosystem: Host-associated > Birds > Digestive system > Esophagus > Crop | place... | reverse complement strand
GGGGGGGGGGGGGACGGGACAGCACCACTACAGACTATAAAGTCTGCGCCAGATGCTTTAATTGAGGAAATATTAGCAGGTTTTCATTTGATTTATAATGGAAATTGAAGTCTTAGTATTGGATTCTTATTACATCACTATTTTCTAATTTACTTCTGTGTAACAACTATAGCAAAGATCGTTCTGTCCCTCTGTAAGTGGAGAGAAAAATCAACACCTTGTTTTCTCAAAGGCAATCCATTGTTGCTCTTACCCAGATTGGTATCAATTCTTTCTCAGGCTTGCATCACTCACTTTGCCCTTTTTCTTTCTTTCTTTTTTCCTTTTTTGTTTAAAAAGAGAAAGGGGCTTTGTACTTAGAGAAACTTGTCCACAACCTGCTCTGGCTTCTGTGGAGTTCCCAGATGAGCTTTATGGTAAACGCTTTGATTTGACAGGTTCTAAAGATTCTGTGTTACCACAGATTGCTTTTTGTACATTCTAGGGAAGTTTTTAAATGATCAGCCCATACCTCAGAGGGGGAAGAACCCTACATTTTGCATCTCTCTGTAATCCATCCACTCAAGAGTAGTTGTTGACAAATATACTACAAACGAGCTCTGACAGTAGAGGATGACTAATTTTCTGTTAAATGCATCTTCTTACAAACCAAACCTACACAAATGAGCAACAAACCATCACAACTGATGGTACAAAGGAGTAGGCAATTGCTGTCAAATCGTATCTAGATTTAGCACTCAGTAGCCAAAAATAGTAACTTTCCAATTCTCTGTGATTTTGTCTAGCAAATACTAGTGCAGGCAATGGAAGAAACCATAAGGATTTCCTTCATAATGGTCACTATTATGGCTACTTCTTTCAGATAATTTCTTATTCACGGAATGCTAGTAAATGAGTAGACAGAAAATGACATAAGCATAAGATAAACAGACCGTGTTTGAACATAAAAACTGCAGAGATATAGGCATCCTATGAACTTCTCCCCCCACTATTTCCCCCCTAATGAAAAGAACTCCTTGGTTAAAACAAAAAAACCTGTTCAGTCATTTCTAACTCTTAACCAAAATACTTCCTAATTACTCATACACCACAAGACAAGAACAGATGATGGAAAAAACAATACCACAAATACTCGCTAGAATTAAGATAAGCAGTCTCGCTTGAGCTGTGTTCTACTCTTCATTGTACTTCCGTTCCACTAGTATATTAGCAAGTAAGTTATGATTAACAATTAGACAAACATTTGAATTTATATAAGCAAGTGAATACCAATAAAATGAGAAGTCTGCATTCCTAAACAGGGAGCAAACAACTCCAAATGATCCCTTTCTTATCATGGTTAAGTAACGCAAACCAAGTTTAAAATTCAGACCACAAATTGTTCAGGAAATTATTTCAACAGATAAACAAAGCTAAGAAAAATGCTGTCTGCTTATGGATGTTAAATGCAAATATCTATTTAGAATATTTCAGTACTTGTTTATGCAGTGGCAGTACAATTAACGTCTGCGTAACTATCAAAAGATAAAACCAGCAATGAACTGCTAGAAGAAATCCATCCCTTTCAAACTCACTACATTCCAAAGTGAGTCTTTCTGTAATGCGTTGTCTGCTGTAAAAATACACCCATGCAACACAGTCAGGAGTTTCAGAGGTTAACAGCTGGAAGAACAAAAGATTTACACAGACTCAGACGAGCAAGAACATGGAAGCATACAGACTCACTAACAGAACAGATTCAATAGGTATGAACCACTCTACTCTGACTTTTCCACTGTTACACTTCCCATAAACTTTCCTTCTGACTGTGTCTTCTCAGATCTCCTTTTATGCTGCTTGCTCTCCTTGGGGCAAGGGAACCAAAGTGAACAGAACACACCAAGTTCTTAGGACTTTCATACTCCAACCACCTATGCAAAAAAAAGTGGAACCTACTGACAGTCCCTTTCAAAAAAAAACATCAAATCAAAACCTGATGATGAAACACAACTGTCTTCAGTATCAACAATCCAGAGCAATTCACATAAAAATCAAAAAGCAACAAATCAATACATGAGTACTTATACGACTTTGCCTGTCTTTCACTATGCAGATAGTTCAGCCTGTAGTATGACAGATATACATTTTGGGCACACATTAATAAGAGACTTCCTTCTCAGCAGTATTTCTGAAGTAAGAAAAAGATGTTTCTGTTCACAGAAAATAAAAAACTTCATTGTGCAATTACCTGGTTTGATGAACATTTCAAATATTAATGACAAGGAGTAAGAAAACGGAAGAAATGATATCTCAAAACTTCATCAGCTGGGCAAATTGAAGCATCAGAAGTCAGAAAACAGATGGTGAGTTTGTCAGGAACACGTCTGCACAAGCTGTACAATGCCTCTGCTATGGCACTGGTCCACACATTTCTGTTCCTGCATATCCCAGTATCAACATTTATGGTCCAACAACAAGAACAGAACCTTAAACGGGTAGATTCAAAGAACTCATTTGCAGCCAAATGTCAATACAGAAGAAACGCACCCTCAAAATTACTTTGATAAAGTGACTTATACTGAAATACCAATATTAAACTGAAAGCTGTGTACCAGGACACTGTGTTAAATCAGTAAATAAGGATTTGTTAGCTTCACTAAGAAGAACAAAGTTTTCTTCAGAAATGTCTATGTTTAGATTAACTACCAGGATTTGGGTTTGCTTATGTCCATTGACTGTCGGGACACTTAAAGTATCTTGATGGATCAGATGTGTGTTATACACAGAGACTGAATTCCTCCTACTTTAAAAAAAGGGGGACCAACATATTCAGGACCAACCCACATCTTATTCCCTTAATATATGCTGGACTTGGACTGGAATAAGTAACACAGATGATGGAGGAGTGGTTAATATTAAAATTAGTGAAGCACAGAAAAAAGCATTAGCAGCAGTACAGAAAACCAAAGGGATGCAAAGTGACTAATACTGAAGGAAAATGGGTTTGTATGTTGGATGCGGTCATTACAACAGGGATGTAAGCGACATAAATGATAAAGGCACACATGCGAAGAGAGAGGTACAATGGGAAATCATGAGATAGTAGGTCATGCTGAACAAATCTAACTTCTGTGAAAAAGTCGCAATAAGAACTGATGGGACAGACTAACAGACATAATGTATTTGGACTTCAAGATGGCTTATAACACTTCACAGCAGAAAAAGCTAGGGTAAAAGGTCAGTAAATAACGCGCAGATAAACATGGAAATTCTAAACTGCATTGAAAACAAGTTCAGTAAAAAGCAGCAGACAGGTAAAGAACAGACAGAACACTGACAGCTGTGCAAATGGCCAAGTGTTTGACCCTCTCTTACTTAGACAAGGTACCAAAGATAAACAAAGGGACTTCTGAAGAAATTAAAGCTGTGGCCATAAAATACTGAATTAGAAGGAAGGTTTGATCACACAGGTGACATGATCAGAGCCCCAGCAACCCTGCTTAAAACCGAAAACTAGATGATTTGCTTGCTCTTAAATACACTGTTCCGTTATTGAACTTCTGGGCTAAATATAGCCAACACAAGGAGACTTGCAAGAGACCTGCTACACTGAAAGAGAAGACAACTGGAAAATTTTGCTGTAACTTCAGAGGAAGTGGTAATTTCCCTCTTTAGGCAAGTCCTGTCAACATGTGTTTCTCATTTTCTAACTTCATAATTCTAAGCTTCACCAACTGGAATTTTCTTTTTAAATCATTTTAGAAGCAATTCAGTCAGAACGTTTGCAGGTGAAGGCAATCTTTGATCACAAGGAGAGCTGTGTTTTCCTGAAAAAGCTATTGCATGAATAGAAATTCAGGAAGTATCCTTATGTTTACAGTTATAATGAACTGCTTTTCATTCTAAGAAGCACAGTGTCTTTCATTCCCTCAACTTCCCTAACAGTTTGGTTTATTAAACTGCTGCGTATTGTCTTCCTTTTAGATTGTCAGCTCTCTGAGACAGGAACTGCCTCCTTAAACAAAATAAAAACCCAAACAACAAGAAACTTATTCAGCATTTAGCATTCAGCACAGTGGGATCCTCACCACAGATTTCAAATTCAAGACAGAAATGAACAATCTTTGGGAAGCTCGGTAGATTTAGCAATATATTTCATACACCTTCGGATATGATGGCTCTGCCACACAATCAAAAACAAACACACGGTAAATTTTTGAGTGTCAGATTAGGCAGGCGTTTAAGCATGTGTACACCACGAAATAATGGATTTTGAAGATGACAGAGGATAGTCAAGTTCGTATTAGACAAAGTAACCACTCTACTAGCTTGAAGTTGGTAGAAGAATGATTCCATTATTAGAATATGAAAGCATTTTCTTCATGATGTTTAAAATGTGGACCTTAACATCATCTTCATATATTCCATTAAAACCTTCAACAGATTGCATCGAAATGACAAGCAGTGGCATAAGATAATTGTAGGCAAAACCTTCAAATGCCTCATTAGTTTGCTTAGGTATTCTTTCATAATGTTCAGAGACATTAACACAGCTCTTTCCTTGCATTTTTCAGCACTTGACAGTCTTCAAAGTGCTCTTGTGACCTGCAGAAGTGCCAGACATTTGCCCCAAGCTTAACTCAAATAGTACTGTGTGTTACTCTACTTGTGGGTATGGATCTTTCTAAAATTAAAAAAGCTGCTTTATTTCCAACAGAGATGTTCAACACCATTTACTTACAAGGTCTACCTGTCTTTTAAATCTATTTCTCAGCATTGTCCTGTTAACAGCATTATATTGTGCAAAGTGCTCTACAGATGAGGTGAACTAAACAGATAAAGCCAGAAAACAAAACAAAGGAAGTTCCTCATGTTACCTCAAAATTCTTTCCCTGTTCTACCACTCTTTCCCTTCACCTTGATTACAATCTTTTAAACACAATTTTTATCTACTCAAAATTTTCAATAGGTCAAGGATTTCTACTGCTGTATTTTCCTCAGCCTTATCCACAGAAACAAGAAAAGATTTTTGTGTCTAAAGCTACTTCTACTTCCAGTGTCTCTCATTCAGTAGTATATTTTTGTAAACACTGTGAAGAACAGCGTGCCTACCAAAAACAAAACAGAATAAAAAAATCAAAACCAGCAACAACCACTGCCTTGGGCCTTATCACTCCTAAATATTGTGGAGAGTTTGAAGGTCTGAGACAGTTGTTTTGGTAACCTAAACTGAAAGCTTAGCTATTATTATTACTACTTCTCTCTAAACACAATCTGCTCCAAAACTGGTATGTTGTAGAAAATGACCTTTACATAAGCAACAAATCTGACATTGGATATGAAGGTGGATATCAAAGAGGACTCCTGTGCAACACCACATGCTGCATTCAACTGTGAGGAAATATCTCCTTAAGTGTCCTGGTGTCTGTGAACACACTCTGATCTGTCCGCCCTTTCAAAGCTCGTGGTCCTAATTCCCAGATCTGATTGGCTGTCTAACAGTCCTATCCTAACCACCTATCATATGTATATCAGCAAATAACCACATTCCTTGCATCAAATCTTATGCCATCTTTCTCTGAAAAATAATCGGCATCACTGGTGTTCATCGCTGCTAACTCACAATTAGCAATCAAGAGGAACTGTTCTTCGCCTCTTCAACTACAAGAAATGGCAGCAAAAGCAAAGCCCTCCCACTGAGTCACGAGGTTCAGAGCAGATCACCTTGCGTTCTAAACTCTCTCTCAGAAAGAAGTCTAGGTGCAGCTGATCTACTCATGGTCCCGGACTTGGTTAACAGTTTATGTCTAAAGGGTTAAGTGTGTAGCCACTTATCAGATTCAACTTGCCTGTCAGAACCCCTCCAAGGACTTTCACTGAAACAGTTTCACAAAGTTGAAATGGTAATTTATTCAAGCGACAGGTATCACGGATTTGGGATTGTTGTTGATAAATGCACTGTCTACAAAAGCTGAGCTCAAGGTGACGGTTTAGCGCTTTAGTTAACAATGTGATCCCAGGCATACGTCTGACAAAGTCAGAGGCGCGACTCTTACCAAAACGGCGTCCCTTCCTGGGGGGGAGAAGAGAGTTTCAGGCCCATTGACCCGCCTGTCAGGTAGAGTTCTCACCTGGCTCCTCCGCCCAAAGAGAGTTTTCAAGTGCCAATTTTTATACGCTTGAAAATCTTTTCGTGAGGTGGGACTAAGTCAATTATTATGTGTTGATTTGCTCTTGGCATGGAATGTTGCGCCCATCTATAGAGCAGGCACCTTGGTATGTGCTCAAGAGGGCCAAATGTTCAAGCAACCTCTGGCTGTGTGGTCTCCATCACATCCTGGAGACTACTTGATTTACAATGATGGGCTATCCCCCTTTTCTTCTGTCTGGTAAGATAAGCACAAGTCATTTGCTCCCTTTGTCAGCTCCTCGGTTCTTGGCGCCTGAATCCAAGCATGTCATTGACAAATCCAGCAAGACCATCCACCCACAGGGGCGTCAAGTGAAACTAGCATGTTAGAAGTTCAAAGTGGAGGGAAGAAAAGTGCATAAGTCTTCAGACAGTACTCAGTTCAGCTCTGGAACTCACCACAGGATGCCATGGATGCTTAAAAATGTTATCAGCTCAAGGTGTCAGGGGACAGAAGAGAAACCCAGCAAGGACTTCTAGGTAGAACAACTGCAGGAAGTCCTGTAATTACAAAGTGTTTTAGACTCAAAAAGAATACAGAGGGAGTACAGCTATATACTTACTGTACATTATGGGGGCAATACACTTGCTATACTCTTACATTATTTCCTCAGATACCTGATTTTGGCCTGTACCAGACAAGATAACAGGTCAACTGGACTTTTAGCCAAATGCCATATAGGTCTCCAAAAACTGAAGCCACTGCAAATACATAAAGTGATGGGTTCCCTAGGGTAACTCTTGGTAGAACGAAAAAAAAAAGAGAAACAGTACACTCCATAAAAAGGCCAAACACAAGGAGCTCTTAGCAAAACGTGAACTCCAGAGAAGGAGACTTGTAGCAACGCTCACAATCCTGACATGAGATGTCTAGGCTTAACAGAATGTGCACAGCATTTATCAGCACACCAGTTCCAGGGACAGTGCAGCTTCTGTGTTGCACACTGTGCTATGCTCTAAAGGTACTGCAGAGATCCAAACTGGACCAACGCAGTGTCTCTGGTTCCAAACTGCTGCCTCTCTGCTCCCTCCTCAGTACAATTACCTCCACAGTAATCATAAAAAGCTCTTTATAAGGTTTCATGAAAACATTACAGGTACTTCTGAGTAAAATGCTTTTAATTTCTACAGATTAACAGAAACTTGAACATGCAAAAATTATACAGTTTGCTAAAAGCATAACAGTGTAACTTACCATTCAAGTCAGGATTAGAATTTAGCTCCCAAACACCTTTACCAGGCTTCTCTGCAGAACCAAAGATACAGGAAAAAATCAGGAACACTCACAGATTAAATTGTTTGCAATTTAATTGTTGCAAAACCAACTACAACATATTGATGTTTAAATAGCCATTTCTTTTGGATGATCCCTTTTCCCCTTCTCCAAAGTCTATTTTTTATCAGAACAGGAATAAGATGCATATTTTCCAGTAGAGTCCAACATTTCCACTTCATCTCTTTTTGAAAGACGTTAGGCACTAAACTGCATCCACGTCCAAAATCCACAATTGTATTGAAAAGGTGCAAAAAGTCTCCTTCTAATTACATGTTCAATACAGAATGAGGAAGAATGCACTGGTATGTACCAGTATTCCTTCACCATTTGCTTATGTTTTACTTCTCCTGAATCAAGAACACAAATCTGAAGTTTTCTTTTGAAAATATTTTCAAGCCAAACGAAGCAGGAAACAATATAAAATTTAAAACTTATGTCGGACTTAGCTTTCACTCCAGAAAAGAGAACTCCAAATGGACCATACTCAGCCAATAGCTTGATGGTCTGTATGTGGACAGCAATCAACGCCCAGGTTTGCAACCACTTGACTGTTACAGATTACACGTAAACAGATAGTCATAACAGAGTAACAAAGAGCCTGCAAAAATCTAGCCATAGAACTCACTCTTTATAACTGTACTGTAAGCTCCTTCATTCGTAATGCAGTAAGACTTGTGAAGGCCAGGGAAAATAAAGGCTACCAAAATGCCGTACAGCATTGTAATGAAGTTACTGCACACTTGGAGCTGGTCTGAGCAGTTGCCACTACCATCTTCTTTTGAAAGTACAGTAGGGCTGGGGACCAGGCAACAGAGGAAGATGAAAGTAGGAGAACAACTCTGATGTTCTGCTAGCCATGGTACAAAGGTGATAACTGACAACTAATCTTTCTTTAGAGGCTGAAATAAGCCAGCAAGAGATCACTTCTTAACATTGGTGACCCTCCGAGTCTAACAAAACATATGAACAGTCCCCAGCGAGAAAAAGGCAAAAGGAGAACTAAGAAACCATTTACCATAACCTATCAAATTCCTTTCATGTAAGACTCACAGGAAGAAAATTCCCTCCAAGTTCATCTCAAGCACTAATACAGGGACCCAGACCTCTTGGATAGAATGCTTAGAACATTCTTTTTCTTGTCTTCGCACACGTAAATTACAGGAATTTAATTATGCTGTTTCCATCACTTCAGAACATTTAAGTATATCAAGCCTATTGCTTCCAGCGTTATAGGGACTAGACAACATCCTCAGATGATCGCTGTGTTTCATGACCCCTTGCCAGACTAAATGAAAAAGCAGCTTTAAACCAGACAGTCATGTAGAAATTTCCCAGCCTGTCATCATGTGTGCACTCAGAATATCTCCACTGTTGATAGTGTGAAACTAGATAAATAACAGAAAGAACTGTACACAGCACAGTTGCATATAAATAAAGCCAGTCTTATCAAGCCCTCTTTCTATAACCCTAAACCCTCTTGTCTCTGCAGATTTTCAGTTCTGGCCTCAGCCTCTCTAGACTGTCAAACATCTACCATTCAAAGTTCAATCCACCCCCCAAATATGTCCAATGTCTGCAAGAAACAACATCTACGTTTAGCAGTTAGATTACAGCAATTTCAGTCATTCTAAGACTCAACACTCAACATCTCGGTGTCTGATGCTCAGAGCTGTTGTGAATTAGTAGTACACATTAAATACTCAACAGCTTGTCCTCCATCATATTTAGTCGAAGGTAGAGGTCCAAAGAAAAGACATGGCAGCCATACAACATTCCTTGACTTACAGACTTCTACATATAATTTATTTATGTAAGGCCCAAATTACTTACCGTCAAGATCTTCCAGACAGCAGAAACAAACTGATGAAAAGGCTCACTTTCAGGCTAGCCTGATCAGCAAATTCAAAACTTTTACATTAGATCAGTCTCTTGCCTAGGTGTAAGTGATCTGTAAACTTTCCAGAGCTTTCCACAGCCCGACAAGAATTTTTTGGCTTTCAGTAGCAAAAAGCTACAGAAACTTTAAAATATCTTTAAGTCCACAGACAAGAACAAAAGACTTTAAAGAATTCAGCCATCTGACCTGAAGAATAGACAGGTCAGAACAGGCAGGAATGAGAAAAGTGGTACAAGTAGCATAATAAATTCAGCTATCCTTGTAGGCAATATTAGATCTGACAGAGCCCACATAGAAACTTGCACTATAGCTAAAAGGCAAAGTCAGATCAAGATGCCAGCATAGCAACTATAAGTACATGTACACAGTGACCCATATTACCACTATTAACTCTCCCATTTTGCTTCAGAACATAACCAATGAGCTAAGTGCCAGCTTCTCATCAAAATGAAGGATGTTTAATATTTTTAGACAAACAAAAAGGGCATGCGTCACAGCTGTACACTCAGCCATACTCACAGGAATGGAAAAAAGGGAAGCGCCGTTTGTTCCTGCAGAAAAGAGTTCCATCTCATTGTAGTACATCCAATGAGATGTACAGAGCATGTTCAGTTTGAGGCTCCCTGCTATATCATCACAGCTGGCAAGTACTATCATGGCACATTATAAAGCTATATGCTTGCATTTATGTCACATGAACTAAAAACTGAATGATACTTCGATTAATATGTGCCTCCACAAGGATGACACATCAATTTATAAAGCCTTGAATATTTTCTACAGTAAGGCCTTCGCTGGAATACCAAAAATTAAGCTTTGGGCACCATATTTAACAAACACACATACAAACTGAATACAGAAAGGAACAAGCAGATATGTAGAACGTTAGTACTTAAAGAGGAGATAAGCCCTTCCCCCAAGAACATAGGGGGAATATGAACAAGGCAAAGGGCAAATGGCTCAAATCATAACAAGGGAAATAAGGCTCAATACTATGGAAAACATTCTACGGCTATGAATAGGGAAGCATGGGATCAGACTATCTGTGAAAGTTGTGAAATCTCCGTCCTTTTAATTCTTGGTGCTTTGAGCACCCAGAAAGGCAGGCAGCCAGAACTAATAAGAATTCCAGTCTGTTACAGCTAAATAAAAATTTGCATCATTCACGAGAAAAAACACCGAGGGACATTTGTAACTCAAAGTTAAACGATCCTTATGCATGATGTAAATGAAAATTCACTATTAATTTATTTAGTTGTTTTAATTTTTTATTTTTTTAACTGTAAATTGACAACTAACCGGTAATTGGAACTAAGGTTTTACGGAGAAGACAGGAAAGGGTTTCTGTACTGCTGTCATACTAAAAAGAGGGACACCAAGTCCTCCTGATCATATTAGTCTAGGGCCGACTGCAGCCAGGACCTTAAAGAAACCAGCTTCCCATTTGCAAAATGGAAATATAATGAGAGCTGCTGTTAAAAAATGGTATCTAAATGTTAGGGAGCATTGTTAGAGAGATAAAAACATGATGGTTGGTTTGAATGTACACTGCTGTTTGTAACACTGAATTGTTCTCTAGGGCTGATCAGTGAGAAAGTAGTTCTCTCTTACTCGGAAAAAAAACAAACATAACTGTCAGCAATAGCAACCTTTACATATTTGCTCCTCCAAAACTACATCCTTCTGAAGTGGTTAAAAAATGAGGGAGAGTTGAAACAAATGGCTGTTCCGTAAGTAAGCATGGCCTTCACTTAAACAGGCCTATAAATCATGAGCCTGATGCTGGATAGGAATGATTGCTGGCAGGGCTAGCACTGCTCCAGGCAAACTCCACAAGGACACAGGGTATCTGTAACAAAACTGCACCCAACTGACTGTTAACCCTGTGTTCTCTTCCCGAGTAAGTTTCCATTTGCAAGGTAGAGCACAAGCTTTTTGATTAGCTGTCCCTTCCTATACGAAGTTCAACCAAAATTTATGGCAGCACCACAGTAAACTTACCAGGACACCAAGTCACCAGGACCTTCGTTTTAATTATGGCACAAAGTTTCATCATGTTTAGAAAACATTCTTTTCTTCATTTAAATTTTCTTGCGGATTTTTTTTTTTTTTTAAATTCAGAAGACAGGACAGGATTTTCCTTTTCCCTCTTCTATTTCCCTTGAAAAGGGCCAGACTGAAAGACAGATAAACCAAAAGCAAAAGAAAGGAGATTAACTTTTCGACTTTCATTGAAAAACAGACCACTTTGATGCATATCATTATTTTTCCTTAAAAAATGTCACTTCTAACAACTCTATTTTAAACAAAAATATTCTTGTTGGACATTTGAAGTGCTCATCATCTCAGCCAAACAGAACTTCTTAAACCATCAGCAGTGCGTAAACTATGAATCTATTACTTTTCCACTTCCCTGTTAATATTTGTGCTAATATCCTTGTTCTAATACAAAGCACTGCCTCGTGGAAAATACATAAATAGTCCAGGGAACAACGATCAGAAACCAGGTCTCTTCTATCTTTGGCCAGTTCCCAAGTCACTTCTATAACCCATGATTTTGGCATTCTTTGCTGCTTCAACAGGAGTCAGAATATGCCTTTACTCTGAATTGCTTATAGCCTCCAGGCACTTCAGAGAACAGATCAGGAGCCTCAACCCTCTCAGGCTAACCTTGAACTCAATTCTGCCCATTTTGGAGTATGTGTTCCCAATTCTAGGACACCAGACAAAAGATTTATTAGTGCACTATGTCTTGCACCCAGAGAATTCTACCATACCACCCAATACCTGATATCCAGAGACAAGCAGATTTCCAGATACATAGCAAACTTAAGTATGTACCGGCACGAAGGTGCTCCCCGCACAGCATCTGAATGGTCCACTGAAGTGTGTGACTCTCATTCAGCGTAAAAAAATAACTGTCTAACCTGGATGGTGTGCACCACCTTCCCAGGTCCCAGAGCCTACTTTTTAGAGAGTGTAATGTCTATAATAGACAAGCCCAAGTAATTTGGTTTTGTCTGGTCCTCTCTTTCTTCTGAATGGCATTATATTCACTTTGGTAAACTAGAATTTTATTGCGAGTGTTCCTGGTGTGTAATTTGAAAAAAAAAATAAAATCACCACAACAAGCTCCTACAAGCATGGTTTCTTCCCTAAAATAATTGGAGATAAATGTTGGAAAGGACAAATACATATAACCAAAATATCTAATTTAAATACGAAAAAAAGAGAGGTTTGAGGTGCCTCTCAATATAATCAAGGGATTCCTTCCTATTCGTGCTACGGAAGCACTCATTCTTACCACTGCTTACATTTCTTGTGAATTAAGAAATGGCTGGTTGCCTCTCTGATGCAGTTGCCTATTTCAGGCAGTGCATTAGTATGTATCTTCACACTCGATCCAACATACTCTTTACTGACCTATCTTCATCCTGTCTCTTCTCCCCCTCTTCCTATTTCTTTTATAGGACACTCAGGACAGTATTTCTCTATTGTCATAAACTCTGTCTCTTAGTAAACCCATTAACCTTATCGTCAATACAGACAATGAAGCTGATCTTCTCATGAATACAGACAGTCAAGCCACTTTTCTTTAAAGGGTTTTCCCACCGCAACCCAAATTTAAGCCTTGCTTCTCAAACCCAGGTAACTGTTGGATCCCAGGCTTCACATGTGCAAGGGCTTAGAAGTGAAACCCTGCATGTTAATTTGATACATTCTCCTGTACAATCATATACAGGCTGTGTGTGACAATGGAGGTACAGAATCAGCCTTAATTTTCCACATAATTAAGTCAGTCTGTGAATAAAAAAAAAATCTTCCTCATATCTCCATGTGTGCAGAGGGAAAAAAGAGTTACTTCATTTCACAAACATCTTTCAATCTTCTGTTCTCCTCTAATGATTCTGCATTACTAATAGGACTGAATTTGTAACACTGTACTCTTTCATTGCCACAGTCTTAAGTCTTGCCCTTGCTTATCTCCCTAGTGGCTGCAAAGATGGCCAAGTAATGCCTCCAGAGTGAAAGTAGCTTCTGCTCTGCTGGGCTCTGACAGCTGCGTACGTTGTCTGGCTCCATTCTCCCTGAAAGCTGTTACTGTCACTTCTGCAGTAAGTCTCCACCAGCCAAAGGACCAAATATGCCAATGATAATCCCGAGCTGTGGTGAACTAGCTCGTAGCAATGTAACAAAAAGAATGGACATGTTTTATAAAAGCAAACACATTAGCCTCTCACCCTAGAACTCAGGAATAACTTTAATATGAAATGGACTTTCGAGTGGCCTCAGTTGTGCAAGTCATAATTGGGAAACTCTTTGGTAGTGCCTTTTAGTCTTTTGTTCTTGGTAGAAAACAGAAGTATACAATTTCAAAGTTTTCCTTTCCATCCTGCCTCATGTTTCTACTCTACTATAAATTCCTGGACACAGTCAGGGCTTACCAGAGATCAGCAATGCTAACATACTGCCAACACCAGCTCAGCATTACAAGTTCCCACAACACTAAAAGATGTTTTTAAACTGACAACGTAGTAACTTACTTTTAAAATTACTAAGCACCAGTGTCAGGGATCTACATATTTATTTTGACATTTGTGACTGTTCCTAACACTTTTCTAGCTCAGCATGTTTTGGTCAGACGTGTAATCATGTTCAACAGTAACATGATACTGTTTATGTTGCACCCTTACCATACGGGATGCATGAATGAAAAGTATCTGATATTTCACTGCAGTAAGGGACAACATGATTAAAACACTCAGCACTGACAGTATACAAGGGTAACACAGTTGAAACTCCTACAGTTGTGCTCAAGTGCAATATTATGCTCTACCACCTCCAGTGCCTATGCCAACGTATTTTGGAAGCATCCTGGATAATGCCCAGCTTTACCTACAAAGATGGGCAACAGTCCAACTTCTCCGCTCTGGGGATCAGACCACACTTCTTGGACCACCTGCTGCATGACACTGTGTGGATGGCAAGGAGCTGACAAACTGAGGAAGAGAAGCACTTTCAGGAGGATGTAATGACAACAGCTGGTTCTCTACGCCGATGGATGCTTACCGTCACAGCAGGAGTCATTCTGCTGTTAGGGCACCATGCACTGCTCAAACGACTGTTTGCCTGCCTCTTCTAACAGAAAAGCAGTGAATCAGAAAGAAACGTGCACCTAAATGTTTCCGTTTCTGCACCTATGCACCTACATGTTTCAGTTTCTATTCCAATGTATGCTCCTGGGAACTGTATTTCATTAAAGCACCGTGTCCTAAAGACTGGCTTCCTCTAGTCCAAATTGCCAATAATCTAATACTGTAATTTGAAACACCATACTTCAATCGGTCTTCTTAAATTAGGCATTCCCAGATACCAGACCTCTTGTCTGATATTTCAGTAGTTAATAATCTTGCACTGAATAAAACAGCTCTGATCTGCTTTAGTGGTTAATGTAATAAATACAGATTATGTTCAATTAAACAACTTCTACTTCCAGCAGGGATTTGATTTCTAGAGTTCACTTCCAACTAGAAAGTGCATGGTATTTTAATAGGAATACACCTACACACAACAGCAACAGCTGCCTACAGTTAATAGGCTAAAAAGATGATGCTCTTAAATAACAGAATTTGTATTCTCATTATTTTTCTTGATCCTGTTCCGGCACCGGTAACTCTGCATGCTGGAGAACACACACAGAAAATAGCAATTTCTGATAAGCACCTATGACAGTACAATAGTTGACAACTAAAGACTGAGTAGTCTCCTAGAGATCTGAGCATGACTTCTAGATTTTACATGCAACAGATTTCAACAAGGACTTCAACAAGAACCACTTTTGTCCTTGCAGAGAGACACATGGGCGTCATCCAGATAGCTCCGCTAGAACATTCAAGCAGAGTTCTGAACCCCAAACTGATTTTCTCAAGGTATTTACAGGGCTAAATACCCATTTCTTCCTCTCCCAAAAGGCCTCCCTCTCTATTCCCTTCCCCTGCTTACATTAGCTGCTACTTTTATCAGGGTTTGGTTTTGTTTTACACTCCCACCTTCCACATTAACTAAGTCTCCCAGGACAACAAGCCTCAAGAATGAGAGTTTTTAGGCAGTCAATGCCTTAGTACTCTCTATCTACAGGGAGTTTACCCTTGAAGACATAATAAAGTGAACATTGCTTCTATCAGAATATCTTTAACACTATTAACACCAATTCTCTCTGTAATATGTCTCAGTGCTCGAACTCTGTCTACTCATGCTTCATACAACAGTTTACAAATACCAAAGATAAGAAAGGATGAAAATAAAAAGGAAGGCCTGGTGCTTGTAACCCAAAGTCAACTGGAAACCCACGTTATTTTAAAATAAATAAAGCTCACAATATACCAGATAAGCAGAAGTCAGCGAATTTTTTACTCAAAAAGTAACCAACTACTCTTCAGTTATGCAGTGTGAGTCAACCTGGTAGTTGTTAAAATAGAATTTTGATGTTGAATAAATATTTTCTGGTGGCTAACATTAGTAAAAGTCCCTCTGGTAGTACAGGAGGAAAGCACGGAAAGCTCCTAAATTTCATCCACTGAAGTAACTTGGTGAGTTTGTAATGGATAATTCAAACTGTTCTGTCTCTTAGGAGAGTCATCGACCTATAGGGTTGCACCCAAAGGTAGAATTAGATTGTATGCTGCTGGGGTAGAGACTATTATTTTATTGNGCATATGAGGAACATACTGAGATGTAGTCAGACCATGTAACTTTAGGCACCGAACTTTGGACGCCTGATTCGCTTAGAAGTCAAAAGGGCTCCAGAAGACCATGTAGTAGTATTGATGAGCCGAAGGGTTTATTCACTGGGGCTCCTCACCTATTTTTGTATGGATCACAAGTATATTTTTAACTGATAACTGTCTCTGCTCCTGTTTGTGGTCAAAATGCCAACTTTGAAAGGGACTGGTACAGAACTTCTCACTGCATTCAACATGTGCCAAGGAGCCACGAATACATCCAGCTATGACAACCGGAAGGAGGTGACATTACTGCCAGATAAAGAGAGGACTTGTGTCTAGTAACTACAGCAGATGTCACTTTCCTTCTGAATTTTCAGACCAACAAAAACGTTTAAGAAAACCAAAGACAGCACCTTAAGAAACAGAACGGAAGCACTTGTGAAATACTTGATTCCAGGCTGTCTAGGTCAGAAGTGCCTCCTTACTACCTGCACGGAACACAAAGATGTCAAAATTACTCAAAGTTTGATTTTAAAAAAGATTTTGAGCTACACAAGGAGTCATATCCATGACTGGATCTCTGAATATAACACCATGCATGCACAATTTTGCCTTTCTTATCCATTTTTCACAAGCAGCAGTTAGTCTTTCATGCAGCCACATGATGAGAAATCTTAACGCGCTAGTCTGAAGGCTACTGTAAGCTGCTCTTGATACCAGAGGTTCAAGTTTCTACTTCATAGCCAGTTTCAAATGCATTTTAAAGAAAAAACAAAAAAAAAAAGAAAAAAAATCTCCTCCTTCAATATCTGCCAGTACATAGTGGAAGCTGATACAACCTGCTCTGAATCTCAGCAATGTTGCTAGCGCTTTAGTTCGAGTGAACTGACACATAAACATCCTCAAACTATGTGTTTGTTAAATAGCACCACCTCCAGGAGCTTTTTATAATGACAGGGAAGGGGAAGTTCTCTCCAAAGTCCCTTCTGCTGAAACACACGGATAGTAATAGCACTTCTTGTAAAGGCTTAAAATCCTCCACTAAAGTTTCATGTTTATATTTGACAATACATGCAGACAGCTTTTTCTTTATTACACTTGTCGCCCAAATTGCTAACACACAGTAACAGAAGTCTACGCTTCCTCACAGGACAAAGAATGCTCCCACTAAGTATCAGGGGCACATCTACAAAACTGTAAACATCCAAGGACACATGCAAATACGTAATCCAGTGGAGACAATACACAGAGGCAGAACACCGAACACCATATACATTCTTACTCACAAATACCCAGAACACAGTATTGCACCCTCCTCAGTTATCAGACCAGTGGCAGTAATGAACTCAGCTGTAAGCCAGGACTAGTGTCTCCAGACATACTGACAAATAGTATATTTGCAAAGCCTGTAAATCTGAAGGGGTGTTATTCCAGTTCTGCTGCTGCTGGCAGTGCCTGGCTCTTTGAGACCTAAGAAGAAACAGAATCTCACTAAAAGGCCACAATGCCTGGAGATATCTTAAATGAGCTTAATCATCTTCAGTCACATCTGGAATTTCAGTGAGGACTAACATGATATCCTCTCTGTTTGAAGTGGTATGTAACCATATATATTCTAGAAAGCATATGGGTATAATGAAATATGATTAGTTTGCTATGATTGATAATATAAAACCCACTCCATGATTTTAGAATCAGTAATAAAAATCGTTTTGAAATGAAAACCTGGAATTCCCACTGTGGTGGATGCTGGTCCAGGGACTATTTTTAGTTGGTGAAGCACACACTAGTAATATGAAAAAAAAGTACATTTTCAAAGCTCCCTTTTCCCAGCTGCTAAACCACATTTCAGACAACTTCAGATTAAAAAATATATATCATTAAATATTTTCATTATATCTACTTACTGTAGAAGAAATTATCAGGGAGAACATAGGAATCTTACAGGATCGCAAATGGCAGAGATCATAGCCTCACAATACATTCCTCAATAGGCAGCCACTCTTGGAAAAAAGAAAAACCAAACCACAAAAAACGACAACCCCCACAAAACCTTCAGAATATCTGTAACGGGATACCTTATATTTAGCAAGTTCAGCACTCCATATGGAGTACTTTGTCTCTGCGAGAAACAATAACGTCTCAGCAATAGGAAAAATGCCAAGAAAGTAAGTTGTACAGGTTTTTATGCGAATCAAACACTACAGTGATTGAGGTACAATTGAAGGCCACTGTGATGGATATGGCAGTGAGTTCTTGTTGAAAAGAAAGGATCTGACTTGATGCTTTGGGGTGGAGCTTTTTTTCTGTTTGTCTATTTTTGCTACAGTTTCTTTGTCAGCATCTTCCATTTTCTATTTAGTTATAGTTACTATAGTCTAGCAAAACGTTTCTTCATCCTCACTGGAAGACCACTGTACATCGACAAGCGAATGATCCACAATGCAGCTGACATGAGCACACCAAGGCCCGTGCTGAGCTGCACTGTGCTGCACATACAGCATGGCCTTCAGGCTGGGCACAGATCCCTTGGCCACAGAAGGAACTCCGTCAGCTCACTCTAAGAGAGGAGCAGCTCCCACTCTGTACCAGCAATTATGTCACCCGCACGGCCTTGCCTTTACCAAGCAGTGCAGCAAGAAGTCACACAAGAACATTTGTTCTATTGGACTGTAGAAGTGATAAACACTTCTTCGATTGTAAGAAAATCATATAATAGCTCAACTGACTGAAAGGCGAGAATCTCTGCTTATGGAACAGGTCTGCACGGCATGCTGCGTGTGGGTCAGAGTCCTCTTCGATGCTACATCGCTCTCAGCACCTAAAGAGGCGTAAGATTATCAATGCTGTTCTCTTCTTACAGCGTTAGTGCTAATAAACATTTTAAATTACATCCTACAGAGTCTGAATGCCTGCCTTCAAACACCACTGTCCGCAACATCACCTGAGAGTAACAGACATCACTTTATCCTTGCTTCTGAGAGATACAATGATACAGTGAAGCGTACCAAAAGAGAGACCAACAGATAACACAAATCAGTAACAATGAGATAAAGACCTTTAGTGACTTAGCAAACTGCTACCCGCTTTTTGTCTCTTCTTCCATAAAAATCAGGCTTCCTAGCAAGCGCATAGTCTGTGTGCTGGATTTTCGCAGAATCACAGAATCGTAGAGGTTGGAAGGGACCTCTGTGGGTCATCTAGTCCAACCCCCCTGCCAAAGCAGGGTCACTTAGAGCAGGCTGCACCGGAACTTGTCCAGGTGGGTTTTGAATATTTTCACAGAAGGAGACGCCACAACCTCCCTGGGCGACTCATTCCAGTGCTCTGTCACCCTCAAAGTAAAGATCTTCCTCGTGTTCAAATGGAACTTCCTGTGCTTCAGTTTGTGCCCGTTGCCCCTTGTCCTGTCACTGGGCACCACTCCTGAAGAGAGTCTGGCCCCATCCTCCTGACACCCACCCTTAAGATATTGATCGGCATTTCTAAGATCCCCTCTCAGTCTTCTGCAGGCTAAACAAGCCCAGCTCCCTCAGCCTTTCCTCATAGGAGAGATGCTCCAGTCTCCTAATCATCTTTGTAGCCCTGTGTATGAAGTATACATGTTAAGATTATATAGTGTAAAAATAACACTGGGAGGAATTAAAAAAAAAAAAAAAAATTAGCCTGAAGGTCAAGATGCAGAAATAATTACCAGAGGACAGTAGAGTAGGCTTTGACTACCTCTGGGAAACAGTAAAACCTCCTTACTTTGATTTTACTGCTGCAAAACATATGTCTGCCACTGCTGATATACCAGCAGAACAACCTGGCAACAGGTAATTCCTTCAAAGTGTGATAGAAGTGAACCTCTCAGAAAAAGGTATCCTGCAATGTAGTCCAGAAGTGAGAAACAACCACATCTGTTGTTTTAGATGTTTAAACTGCTTTGAGCTTTTTCCTAGGTGCACCTGTGCTGCTAAATGAGGAAGTGGCAGCTGGACTGGCAGAAATTTTCTTGAGGTGTGAGCTATCAATCCAAGCTGGTTTATTTAGGCATAGGTATTCTGACATGTTCTCCCCTCCAGCTAATCTCTACATGTAATGATCATGTGCAAAAAGGAATCCTCAGGGTAAAGATACCTGAATCCTCAAAGTAATAAACAGATCAGGTGCTCTAAGACTTCCTTTAAGTGGAAGTATTATAACCCAACACAGAAAATACAGAAAGGTGAGATTTTTGACTACCGTTCCATGACTTTTAACATGTAGTGTTTCCTAGTTCTGTTGTGTCAATATTTATATGAAGCAAGCAAACAAAATTACCTAGTTACTACAATTTTTCTCCTCTCTTACTAATAGTACAGAACAGTACATAAATTTAAAGAAACGTACTGCTTGCGTAGAAAGTGCCAAATGTATCACTCATCCCTACAAGATTATAGATCTTTCTCATCAATAGCTAGATGTGCAATTAAAATATCAGAGCACTTTTGCAGACAACCATAAAATATGCAAGTAATACCATTTTATGTTGGATATAATGGGGTCTCCAGCATATATCACAAATGATGAAATACAAAATGGTTTCAGCCACATGTTAAATCATTTGGTAAGAGGGGATAAGGAAAAGGAGAGTTAGATGAGCAAAAGAGGAAGAACTGACAGATTTAAGAGAAGGACACCTTGGAAATAAACTATTAATCAACTACCTTATAAGCAGAAATTTAAACAAATTCAAACTTTAATTAAACTTTTCTTAGTCTTTCTACTACATGGTGGTAAAATTCTTCCAACCTGAGTACATTGCAATTAAATAAACTTAAAGGCAACATAAAATAAATCCCAATTCAAGATACCATTCTCAAGCCAACCACTTAACTAAATTACCAAAAAAGGTAAAAAGAAATGCCATTATGCAAACACAAACATGTGAGTATGACTAACTAGCAGAGCAAAGACAAAAAAGAGATTGTGCTTGCAGTAAATGGCACACTGGTAAGCAGATTTATACAAATGCTTTCCTGAACTGCGACAGTGGTGCAGCAAACAGAAATAGAAAAAGGCTGCTACCCCAATAGCAATTCTTACTAAATCTGATGAGAAACAGAGCTTGTGCTTTAGGTTATACATGTATTCAATTTTCCTTCTTTTTGGTATACACTTCTACAATTTGGTGCTCATCCTTAGCCATGGCTTCTCTCTATTTGAGCTCCTCTTTGCTGCCTCTTTCCTTCCCTTCAGCAGCTTGCTAGCCAGTGATTTATTGCCTCCTCAACATAAAGCATCAGTCAGGCAGATGTACATTTCTTCTCTGCCCTCTCTGTACATTCTGCTCCTGGCTTACCCCCGCTGCCTGATCCTACAAGCACCTTGTACCTTTAGCACTACCTCTTGCACTAGCTCTGTTTGGGCTTCTTTCTGTCCTTTAAAATGGTAGCTGTGTAACATCTATTTGCTTGGACCATTTCCCTACCAGTGACTTGTTTTGCGCTAAACTTTCCTTGAGAAGTTATGCAAGTACAGGAATCTTAGCAGCCACTCTACTACGAGCACCTCTGCTTCTACAAAGAGAAGTCTGTATCTTAGCAAAAGAAAAAAATCTGTACAATTTTTTTCTTGGATAGTTTTTGAAGTCAGAAGATTGTATTTCAAGGGACTACTGCCACTGGAGGTCACTATCTCCTGGATCAAGCAAAGAATATAGTCCAAAATATACATCCAACTCCAAACAAATCCATTTCTAAGAACACAAAGTATTCCCAGGAATTCTGGCCAACAGACAAGTATACAGTAGCACATGTAACAGGAGCTACTGTATAGGCAAAGAACAGGCTACTTAGCTTAGCTAATACTGACTTTGGAGCATTTAGATTTAGCTACATTTTATACAGACTCTGTGCAAGATGCCAGCAGGGAGATTACGGCCACCCCTAAATTTGACTCATTGAGTCTCAGTACATCTAGGCAAGTGTGATGTGAAAAAAAAAACCACCATAAACACAGCTACTTGCTTATCAGTACAGGCTTGAGTTGGTGTAACCTACAGTATTTGTGTGTCCTGGATATTTCCAGTGCCAGAAAAAAAAAACAACTAAAATGTGAATATACTTGCACCTAAAAAGGGTGGAGGAGCCAAGACAAGAGGTGAGTAGTCTATTATATCCTGAATGATTCTATGCTTTTAATTCTTTTTTTATTATTATTATTTTTGGTCTAAAATTTGGCAGGGAAACACTAACACGGGAATGCCTTTCACAAACATTGTCCATTCTATGTCAGGTTTCTTCTTGTTCTTACAAAGGTGATGGTTAGTATGTATAAAAATCTGGGTGCAACTGCTTTCTCAGGAAGCTCAAAACCCAATGTCAAGAGAAGAGAAAGTATACTGGGCAAAACATCTCTTCTATGCTTTACCTCAGGATGTACGACTGTGCAGTACCACAGCCAGGATGATGCTACATGTAGTCTTACTTTTATAAAGAAGCTTAGCGTGCCTATAATCATAACAACTTATACCTAGCTATGTTCTCATCGAGACAAAACAGAAGAGAATACCAAGAACTGGATTCCTGTTCTACGAGCTTCATGGAGTAATGCACAGAAGCTGAGGTGAAAATTCTTAATATGTGTATTATCAGAACTAAAAAGAGTAACTACTTTCAACTTTCAGCAGACTGGCAAACTAAGCCCCCACCTGAACAATAAGAACTCTGCAGAATGTTACTGAAAGAAAACTGCAGATTAATCCCCATGGTTTCAGTACAAAACTATGAATACCAACAAGAATTCAGATCACAGAATAGTAAGGAAAAACAAAGGAAATCTTATTTCTATTAAAATAAAAAGGTCATTTAGGGAAACAAGTACAAATGCCAAAACAGTGCCAAACCCAGCTATGGAACTGTAACACACCATGCCCCAAGTTCTTTGCAGTAGGACTAATGTTTGAAACATACATCTCTAAGTAGTACTGTTAAGATACAGGATGTTTATTTTAGATTTCTGGTAACAGTTCTGTCATACACTGCAAGATCTCCCTCTCTGTATTATCTTCAAACATGTCTGAGTGAAAGGGCAAACAGAAATTTTCAAAGAGATGACTGCTTCCTTTGTGGGGAATATGGTTACCCACTGAGACAGGAACACATATAAATTCCTATTTGCAATCATTTCCACTATTTATGAGGTCACTGGACTTGCTCCCACTGAGCTCAGTTTAGCAAGAGCTTTGGCTAGATCAGTGCAGAGAATATTACAATCACATTGACTTGTTGATGTCCAAACTACCACAGATACATAACTCCAAACTATGCATAGGCTGAAAGCTACACACATTTCAGTAGACAGCCAGATTTAAAAATCTAAGATGTAAATACAAATTAAATAATGGCCTTAAAGGCCTTATTAATTACGAGTTGAGAATAAAAGGGTACAGCTCATGCACTAAGCAAGGCACACTGAAGTCAACAAGAACTTCAGAAGGTCATGGAAGGCCTCAGTTTAAAACAAACAAAAATAATCCACCAAACAGCAACAAAACCCCCCATCTCTCATTTCCATCACAGAAAGAAGAAACCTTTCCCCTGTCACCACCCCTATCCTCTGAATGCCCTGAGTACCACCTCATTGCAGTTCCTTAAGATGATTGTCTAACAACCACTGAAAACAGAAGAAAGTCAACAGCTATAGATACAGAATGTTACCCGTTCTGTAAGATTGCTTCTATTTAGTTGATGCACATGTAAACAAGCCTAACAAAACATACCTAAATTTTTCATCACCTTCCTTGTAATTTATCTCTTTTTTTGCATCCTATACATCAAACAAGGATTTGAAGGAAACACCACATTTTATTTAACATTCACAAGAATTTTCAGCTATAGAATCCTAAGAGAATCGTCTCTTCAGTCAATGATGGAAATTACAACAGACTGCAAATGTACTGCTGGAAAACACTACGGCCAACACATGCATGCTGACTTACCAGTATGCACTGTTAAACACCACGCCAACAGTTGCGCTCCAGAGGATCCTAAAAGTCGGAAAAAAGCAGCAAACAAACTTCAGCATAATAGTGAAGCAGCACACTAAGAAAAAAATAATCTAAATTGGGTCTTCATAATGCTGAGCTTGAAATTGGCAGTTACAGACAAAGAAAGATCTTTGAGTTCAGTGGCAGCTCTCCGACACCACTGGCTCAATGTGCAGCACAAGCCCAGAAAATACCAATAAAACGTGGGCTATCATCAAGAAAGGTGTTAAGACCCAGAGGACAGCACTTTGCTGCTATTTAAAAAGTCGATGACCTGCACTTTGAGCACTTTAAGATGTGGACTCCACACCTCCAGGAGAAGGTAGCACAATTGGCAGACAGGCAGAAAAGGACAAGTAATCTGATTATGGAAAGGGAATGGCTGCCTTATGACTGAAGAACAAAAAGGCTAGAACTCTTCAATTTAGAGAAGAGATTAACTGAGAAATTCAAAAATTGCACCATTTGAAAATTGTGAAAGCAGTGTATTCAGCCAATGTAGAACAGTTGCTTACCAAATCCTGCAGTACCGGAACTACAGAACATTAATTGAAAGTACTGGTATATCGGTTTAAAGCAGATGTGGTTTTGCACAGAGAGAACAGGAAGAGGACAGACCGCAGACAGTGGCTGGACTAAGCATCTTCTCTCTAACTAGAATCTCCTTTTACCACTGCTAGAGGCAAAATTATTCTAGACAGAACACTGGTCTAACCCCACAAAAAATCTTTTGCCCTCTTCAGTAATTTCATGTTTTGGTGCCATTTCTTTCAGTTGTGGTTTACTTAAGAAAATTGGGGTGGGGTTTGCAAAATTTTAAGGTTAGAATGCTTGGCAATCACGATAATGTTTTATTCATAATATAAATAGAAGAAAATTGTATACAGCATAGAGCTTGAAATTTTAATTTCAGAATGTATGTTAAGTCTCTTATTACAAGTTTTGATGAGTCTAACTAGGGCCAAGAAACAGTATCATTCACAAGAGCAACACAAGCACACTTTGAACACCGCTTTCTGCCATGCTTTAAACCAAATAAAATGCAATTTTCTCTATGTTTCTGAAATCAACCACATGTCAAGCTTCAGCCAACAGATTACGATTAAAATAATTTCCTGGAAAGTGGAACCCTAACTCTAGAGTCTCTCAGAAGAGAATAATAATCACGCATTAATCTGCACAGTGTTATCTTATAGCCCTAATGAGTACGCTCATCACTGAACTAACAGGACAAAACAGGACCACAACTGCTACCTACAAACATGTTATATCACAAAGAACAAGCCTGCGTGTCTAATTCCAGATATATTACTGCACTAAGCCCTTCTCCAGATCTTGCCCTACATTTCAGTAGTACTCTACAATGTAAATCAAGATTAAGATGACACCTCTTAACCAGTACAAAATTTACATTTGCAAACGACTTCAGCAAACCTATAATAGATTTGCGAGCGTCATTTTGCAGGCTATCAACACTAAAAAAAGGTAAAAAGTACATAAAACCATTTCAGCTATTTAAAATTTTATGCTTAACTCACGACCAATTAATACAAAATTTCTACTAATTTTTGATGTCCTAATTCATAAATAGCAGTAAGATGAAAATTAGAAACAGTAGTCAATGATTTCATTGGAAGAGCACTCCATTGTTTAAACCACAAAGGAAACGCGATACAAAAACACAGGTCTAATAGATCCAAGAATGAATGTCAAAATACACAGTAAGATAACCTCTGGAAACCGAATCTTCAATGTATAATGACCAGGTCATATTGTTAAAGATTATTATAATCTTCTCCATACATGTTCACTAAAACATCTCCAAAAATAATTACCTGTTTCGTAGAAAAATTGGCTAAAATGCCACAATGAGGATCAAGAATAGGGGTTGGGGGGGAGGGGCTTGGTTGTTTCAGGTTTGGGTGTTGTCATCCTCCTCCTGGTCTTTCTTTTTAATCGAGTTGTTCTGTGCATAGCTGAACTCTGACTCCTACAGGTTCGAGGGCTACATTTGCTGTGCTTCCCCTTTCCAACTGCAACAGCCCTAGATCAGGAGAAATACCACAAACAGGGAAGGCATCTTACACCTGGTGGCGGCTGCTGCTGAACAAGGTGTCTACCAGGGTGCTCCTTCTTCTTTTCACAAAGTGGACAGGAACTCAACTGTCTTTGAAAGCTCCACTTTCCTGTTACATTTAACTCAGCTTGGTCAGAAGGTTGAAAATTACTAGGCAAACAGACAGTTTCCATGAAGATGTCAGACAAAGCCAACATTTCTCTAGAGGCGCTTTAAAACTTGAAAATCTTGCTCATTGCCTAGCCCACATCAGGCTACACGTCTGTGGTGATAGTTCCGGTCACGAAGATCTTGCAACCTGGAAGAATTGGACAGTATTTTTCTCAAAGATTTCTTTTTCTACATAACACTTCGATTTTTGCAAACAGCCTTTAAGACTTAAAAACAGAACTGGGTCTTATGGCCTGAGCTGTTTGGTTTAGAAACATAGGAAAGCTTTGGTTAGAAGTGACTTGTGGTGATCATCTAGCTCAATTTTCTGCTACAAGCACAGGTAACTAAAGTGGTCAGGTTGCGCAGGACTTTTCATGGTCACCTTCTGAAAAAATCTCCACAGATGGCCTCTCTGAGCAACCTGTCACTTGCTCTTCCTGCACCTTCTCTGCTTGCTTTGTTTTCATTTATCAGTGTGAACTACATAACCCAAATAGCTTTGAGAATTCTGAATCACTGTGCAAAAACACAGCCCCATAGGAAAGAATCCCTGGAAGGACAAAAGGATTCCTGCTTTGCTCTGACAAGCTTTATACTCGCAGTCTGCAACAAAACACATTTTTCTGTGTGTCTGTGTTCTTGGAAAATAAGGCAGCTTACCCACAGTGTGTTTTACTTCTGGAACGAATGAAGCAGGAAGGCTTCAAATCTCTCACCAGTCTCTGAGTTCATATGGCTTACAGTACACTTGCACAGGTCATTCTCAGCAGTCAAGCTTTGCATTACAAAGGGAAGTGACAGACCATCTACTGGACGTGAGAAGTCATGAAAATACACTTAATTCTCTCAATTTCGTACTGCATAAAATAATTACAATAAAATTCTACATAAGAAGTTATCTGATTGGATCCAGTCCCCCGCTCTAACATATAACTGCTTTTTTGGTCTTCGTAAATGACTAGTGATTTGCTATCTCGTACAGTTTTCAGAACCTGAGAAGTATTTAATACCTGTAGCAAACATCAAGGTATTGCACCCTTCTGGAAGCAGCAATCTATAAAAACAAGAACTCCTTTTCAAGAGTTCTGCAATCCAATCTAGTTTGCTGAAGTATCCTAGGGACAAAGGACACATTACCATTAAACTAAACAGGGCAGCTAGTAACAGAGAAGCTTTGTGAGAGAGGTACCTTCTTTGACCAGTATTTGCCACCAAAGCTTATTTTTATGCAGCATTAACAATGAGAGAGTGCCTGAACCCAGGGGACCATGGAACAGAACTGTATGTTTGTAGATGGTGTTCTAAAAATCTCTCTAAAATGTTTTTGCATGAACTAATGGACAAAACAGGTTGTGATGGTGTAACAGAACCAGTACTTCCATTAATATCTATAGAAAAACATTGAGGGCAGAAAATCGGCTAAAAAAAAAAGAGAAATTCATTAACAGGAATGTAGAGTGACATACTAATTTCATAGTTTTAAACCTGAACAATAGCTAGTGTATAAATATGTTTATTAGGAAAGTTAATGCTTCAGGCATCAAAATGTGGGGTTTTTTTGTCTTCATATGCATTACTTCATTTTTCTAAAAAATTATTGCTATATCCCATAAACCAATAATTTAAAGAAATTTCAATATGCTAAAAAAAACGAAATTTGTTTCTAACTCATCTGAATATATGTAACACAAAGGAGTATCAAGTCTGATCTCTTGTAAAACTTTACATTTCCAGACACTTTATACTGTTTTAGAAATGAAACAGGAGAACAAGTTCCTTTCGTAAACTGGAGGTACAATCGTGAAAGAAATATCAGATCTTCCTTTCACTGATACTACATCTAAATTAATAAATTACATGTGTTTCGTTTCTGGTAAAATCACCTTTACAGGAGGTTAAAATTTGCTATTTACTAACATTAACAGGACAATATAATATTTGGTTTGAAAGATCTGTAACATATGTTGTACATTCCTCTATTTCTTCATGTAGGAAACTCTCTTAGCTCTTCATGTCCCAGGTTTTCGTAGAAACCTGTCCATCAAAACAGTGATGGCAATGGAAATGGAATCAAAATGTTTCATCTAGTGATGTTGGTTTATTCTTTTTTTAAGTATAATCTTTTGTTTCATTACACTTAGGTGTTTTTTATTGGTGTCTGCACAAAAAAGAAGCAATGTGCATTTTAAAAGAACTGTGAAGACTGCTACAAAGTTGCAAATAACGTGTCTTTTCTTCCTGGGAAACTAGCCTATAGGAAAAAAACCATTCCAATAATTTAGTTTAGACCTATGTATAAAATAACTGAAGTCACGGTGCCTGTGCTGTTATTATTTTTTCTGACGTTTTTGACACCAGTGCACTGAGCTTTATGGCATTCACAGTTTCAACAGTAGTGAGTTCCCACTTGGTATAGTCATATTATTCCTTAATATTTTCATTTTGATGCAATTTGCAGCCCCAGCTTTTTAAATATCCGCTGTCTAATAATGTTTAATTTCAGGGGTCACTCCGCCAAGGAGTATATTAAAGCTTATAAAACTCATTTTCAAAGCTCAAATATCAAGCTGTGATCAGGTTAGGAGGGCAGCATTTGTGAATATTTCATCTTTTATCATGCTGATAATAAGGAGATGACAGAGGGATATTATTACAATGAGAGAATTGCTCATTTTAGCCCTGGCTGCTGGAAGCTAGAGTCTGCAGTGTGCGTTACTCAATAAAATCAATTCTTATATGAAAAGCAAGTTTACCGAGCCACCACTGTGTCTTATTTGATTGTCATGAATAACATATGGACCCAAGAGCTTGCGCATCCAGTCGGGAGAGGGAAAGGAAAAGGTTTAAGTTTGGAGGGGCACTTGAGTATAGAGAGTAATTTATCAAAACTGTGTTTTATTGTTTAGAAGTAATGTATGAGATTGCTGTTTGTTAGACTTATAATTTTGATAACAAATCTTAAAGGCCCACCAACACAAAGACAGGATGTTAGCCTATATTGGCAGAACATGTTCCAGCTTCCATTCATCTATTTATGCTCAACAAAAAATGACCAACTAGTGTGAAAATTTAAGGATTACAACAGTTTCTGCTGCAGTCTCTCGTATCTTCACTCTTGTTTGGCCACATTTCACACTAATCTCTACCTGAAGATGAAACATTTGAGAAAAATCTTGTCTATCACCTTTTGTAAAAGTGGGAAAACACCCTTCTATTAAAAAGCAGTAAGATTATATGTATTTTTAGAGAGATATAAGGAAAAAAGGGTGAAATTCTCTTCTATCTTGGGTTACACAGTAGTACGATTTTTGCTCAAACATATTTATGCCATTTCAAAACTGCTTACTAAGAACAGAAATTTGGATCATTTCAGAGAGGAACACATACATTTTGTCCAAATTTGTTAAATTCAACCTCTGACACCGTCATCTCTCCCTCGAACCCATTTTATTCAAACTTCATTAGTTTCATGGTTAAGATGTCAAATTGAAACTGCTTCATATCTTTTAAGCTATGAACATTAAAAAAAAAACCAACAAAAACCAAAACACTAAATAATCCAAACCCAAAAATAATTTAAAAATAATAATCTTCAAATCCCAAGCAGTCTTGTGCACATCTACGAAAGTTTACATACATTCTTCATAATCCGAAACACATTTCCTGTTATTATGGGCATTTCCTGTTAGTTATACTTTTAAAATGAAATGTTACCTACAAAAAATGCTTTACAGGAGATTTTTTTACTACACATTTACATTTTCACATCATGAAAGCAGCTGAACTGCAAATTTCATTACCAGAAAAAGCACCAAGACATTGCAGAAATGCATAACTATGTAATTGCATGGTAGTTTTATTTGGAGAAATGGATAAAAATATTCTATTTTTCAGGACCAAACCAACCTTTTACATCACTGGGTGTCATAAGTATGGTACATAATGCTAGGTTTACACAAGTAGAACATAATTTGTCTGGAAGCTTTTCTCTTAGTAGCATCTCTAGTCAAAATGTTCACATGCTTCTTATTTACTCACCCTTTACCCAGCTATTTTAAATAAGATACACAGCTCCTGGTTTCCCATTTTCCACACTGGGCAAACATGGCAGACCTACCTCTGCCACAGTCACACATTGATCTCTGTGTCATGAAGCACAAGTTATGACCTGGAACTAACGAGTAGAGGATTTTTCAGGCAAATTCTGGCTTTCAGGAAATGTTGAAAAGGGTTACATTACTGTTCTCTTTCTTTTAAGCATCTCAGTACTAAATTTTCACATTCCCACTAAAGGTAAGAATTGTTGTGAACTGCAGCTTTAAATCAACCACCTTATAGGAAAGGAGTCTCAGTATAATCAATTATTTATTATTAGCAACAGCATTAAACAGGGCCATTTCTTTTCTGAACTTCTGTGAACAAATGGCCCTGATCATAAAGATAATATGACTTTAAATTGTCATTATCACCATGCTGCGATAATGACCTATCATTTGGCACTTGTAACTTTGAGTTGTGTCTGTTCCAATCCCTTGCTGTAAAACATATTTAACTCATTTACATCTAAATGTTTGTTCAGCCTGCCTTCATTTCTTTCCCTCCGCTTACACACCATCAAGTTCAGTAGGGTTTTGTCGGAGTTTTTTAGTTGCTATTATTTTTATTCTAAGTTTTTAAAACTTCCCCCCTATTCTTTTAGGTGTGCAGTTGACACAAACTGAAACAACACTTCCACTTTTTTAGAAAGAGAATTACACATACATTCCAATTCAGTTAGTGCAGACAGAATCACAAAAAAATCCTTAGGGTTGAAGGAACTGCAGGACGTGATTTATTCAAAACTCGTGCTTTATGCAGAGTTAACCTCAGAGTGAAATCACACTGCTCATGAGTTTTTCTTCCAGGGAGATTTTGATAACAGGCAATGCCACAGGTACTCTGGGCAACCTGTGTGAGCACTTACACACTATCTCTGTTCAATTATTTTCCTTATATAAATCAGAGTTTTTCCTTGTTGCAAATTGTTGCCTTTGCCCCTTGTCCGTTCACTGAATCTCTGAGAAGATGTGTTAAATGCTGCTCCCTTAGTCTCTCCTTATATGTCACTTCATTTTAGAATGGAACAACCCAAACTCTGCAGCACCTACTATTGTCTTCCTATTGCAAACTAGTTCCACCAGAGACCATTTGTACTAAGGTCTCTGAAAGTTTGCTTAAATTCGTTAATATATTAAACTGTTGCATTGTGTGCAACAGACTCAGTTTTGCAGCTATAATGAACCCCGATGCCAGTCCACACTGCATTACTTAGTTGATCCACATCTATATGCTGCCAATAAATCTCATTAAAATTATTTTCATCTCCTAATTGTTGAGGAGTTCTCTAAACTGATCTTTTGTACAGTGGCAAATTTTCCCTAACAAACAATCTTGCAATAAACAGGAGTAAATGACTGCGTATCAATTCTTAGAGTTTGCCTGAAAATGTATTTTATATCCTACAACTAAAATACAGGAAATACGGATCCAAAGATACAATAAAAATACAACAGGTATGCAAATTTCAGTGAACACTGTCACCAGAGAAATAAAAAGCTTTTCCCTATCGAAAAAGTTATTTTAAAACCCCCAAACATTCATTCATACAGAAAAATGGTAATAATTAAAGAGTACCCCAATTTCTGTAATATAAAAATCAAACTATTCCAATAACCACTAGCTGCTTAGTTGATGTCCCAGATGAAAAGAAAAAAAAAAATTAGACGGTGCTGGAAAACACTTTTTCTTCTAAGTGAGAGATCCAAACTTGGATACTAATTTTTCTAAGGGTAGCCAGAGCGAGCACTACATGTCATATATATCAGAAGGGGTTAAAACAGGTCTCTTGTATCTTCAGCAGTAACATTTAAAACCGCAACAACGAAGTTGAACTTCCCTGAAGTTATCTGGCTGTTGATAGCGCTAACATATGAAGATGAAAGAACAGAACTCATCTATGATATACCATCAGGGGAGCAAAACTCCCTTTTCTGGGTTAAACCTGCACGAAGAACAGGACTCGAAACAGCATCCCCTAGGAGACAAGGCTTTTTGATTTTAATATTGAAATAGAGGCATTGTTCAAAGAGATCTGTGTGTGAAGTAATTATCTTGAAAATGAACACCAAGGTACAAGAAAAATAAACACCACGCACACTGCACCAGCCCCTAAAGCATAGATTTTGGAGCTGATGGTCCGGGATTTGTTGTTTGCTGTAAAAGACCACGATTTCCTAGCAGGTTCCCACCTCAGTCCTAAAACCCTTTAAAAATACGTAATTTGATTATATAATTACGCATACATAATCTCAAGTCTATTTTATTACAAAGGCCATTTGATAGCAATTAACTCTTAAACAACGAGTAACTTTCCAGCACTGGGGGCGGTCATTTTTACTGAAACATATGTTGCAACAGCCATGTTTTCTTCCTGCCCTGAAAGCTTCTCTCAGAGTACAGGTCCTCCGAGCAAGACGGCAAAGTTATTCCTTACCACTTTTGTCCTGCTCTTTAAATTCCACTTAATGCAATGTAATCACAGTGGCCCCTATTTATGATCAAAATGAAAAAATAAAAGAAAATGTTTTAAAAAGGTAGCTTCACATTGATTCAACTTCAATGACGTGGCCTACAGAGTACCTTAATTAGGCATTTGAAATTATCTTCTTACTTTTACCTTTCATTACAGCACAGAATTATCTTCACTATTAATGGACAAAGCAGCACTTATTAGTGAGTATATAACCTTAAATACTTGATTAAAAAGTGCTATTTCCATTTACAGAAGGTATTACTGTAGTCAGTAGCTTTTAAAGGGCTTGTTAATGGCTTACTCTTTTCATTCATCATCAAAATTAATTACTAGTAGATGTATTTTATGAACTTAAGTCAAGAAATACGCCTACTCAGCTATAACAGCCCACTTGCAAGTGATATGTGCTCCTTAAAATAAATTTCTGCTATTCGATGGTTGTAAGGGTCTTATTAATGGAATAATAACTATGAGAATGTTATTAGCACACTTTGGATGATGGGATGTCCATTACATTCACAACAAAGCAGAAGCTGCAGTCATGCAAAAAGCTCACCCAACTTTGAACGGGATGTTACAGAGTGTGAATGTAAATTCTTAAATAAAACCAAAAAAACCCATAAAAACCTACTTGCAGGTACTCCGATTCATTTAGAATGCAACAAACAGAAGACAGCTTACAGGAGGTAGAGAGGGGGAGCTTCCAACTGTTAGGAAAATCTCATTCCTTACCTATTACACCAACTAGCCTTCATAGTATGAAATCTTACTAACTTTCCTAAGATATATACATAGTTCCTATTGTATATTGAACAGGAACACCTCAGTAATCAAACTAAAGTACCCCAGCTCACTGCAAAGAGAAGGACAGCCCAGCTCTGGAGAGAAGGACTTCACTCCTTGGATTCTCAGCGCTGTGCATGAAGGATAAAAGAGATCCCTGGACAACTAAGGTAATGGCAGCATCCTAGCCCCTCTAATGTATCTTTCAAACCCTCCCACTGTCTAGTGTCACAGATAAGTAACTATAGCAAGATAAGACTCCATGGACATCTATATCAATAGAGAAGGATAGAGAAGATGTGGTTTTAGATATCTGATGCAAGAGGTGCAGTGACAAGAGTGATTGCTGCTAGAAAACACTGAAAATTAGCGATCAGCATTAAGGGGAATAGCAACCGTAAAACTCGTTGTGCAAAGTTCTAGAAAATTTGTTATAATTTTGCATTCTTACCCATTCATTACGGTTTGGACCAACGCCCACACTCCCTACAGAATAACAGTTTTCTCTCTACTTCACTTTCCTGTTTAGTAAATATCACCTAAGCCAGTATCATACAGTACACTGCAGAGAAAATAGATATAGATTAGAATGATAGTGAGATAGTCTTTACCTCTCAAACACAAACCTTCCAAGCAAGGAGAATTCATTCTGCACAGATTACAGACACGTAGTTTTTAAATGGGAGGGGAGAGGTAAAGTGAGGAAAAAAAATCCCCAATAAACAAAACACGACAATGCTCATCTTTTCATTTGGACACATTATTTGCACTTCCCCTAATATATGCAAGGTCCTGCAGAATAGCTAAATGTTATTATTCATTACAATTTTCTATTACACTGTGATAAATGACATCCCCGGGGTAGAGCTGCTCGGTGGATGCTTATTACAGTCATTTAAGTAGGAGTGGATTTACCTTAAATAGGTTGTTTCATATAGCTATACGTCACATCTGTACAGGCCTGCCACTGCTATTTTTTTCAGTGTTGGAATAACTAGACTTTAACTGAATTATAACTGTTCTGTGTTTGTATTACATTGTATCCTGTTTGTTATATCTTGCAAAATAAGACAGTACTAATTCCCTATGCTGCAGAGGTACAATCTTTTTGTTCTGTTTAGAGATTTGACTTTTTTATTCTAGTTTCAAGTTTAACAAGAGTTGTTGATTAAAAAAAGATCATCACTCTCTAGAGACAATTGTAGAGAAGACAATCTGCAAGTTTTACTAGTCAGTCTCCTGTGTATCAAAAGCAGGCTTCTTTCACCTACTTATTTCAACCTACCTTTAATTCAGTACCCGACTTATGCACAGATGCACAATACTGTCCACATAACGTAAGAGTTTGGACAAGAATCTGACAGGAAGAGACTTAACTCCTCTTAGTGGCTTTGGCCTTGTTTTTCCTACTGCCATAAAATAACACAAATTAAGAACACGTATAAGGACATTTTGCTTCAGTTCATATCTATACGACAGATATCGACTGCTATCAATAGTCTGAACACAATGTAGTTCACCGTTTAAAAAAACATGTTTATCTCAGAGAAGATAATCTATTGAGCAAATGAACCTATGAAACCTCAGTGAAAAGTGGATGGAAGGTAGCAACAAGGAAATGTACAAAAGAAAATAAATTCTCCTACTGAACAAAGAAATCATGTAGTTAGTGCTGTTCAGCTTTCTCCACTATGTTCCTAAAATGCTTTAAAAAAAAAAAAGAAATCTTAAACCTGAAACACTTCATCAATGGTCACAGATTTAACATCAGGGTAATTCTCAATGTTGTTTCTCCACCACAGGTAGCAGAACTCCTCTCAAATTTAACAATTTTAATTTTTTCCTTTTTTTTTTTTTGTTCCTTTCTGAGTATTATTATCATGATTCAGCAAATATACAGAAGTGTTTGCACTACATATGACCTGTATCGTTCTGACAATGCAAGAGCTTTCATTAATGCACTTCTCACAATACTGAGAACAAATCTCACACAGCTGAATTGTTTGATTGTGTAACCACAATAATACATTTTTAAGCATATTACAGGAGGCTCAGAATTTCATTACGCATTAGTAGTAACCCAACAACATTTACTAGTTTATTCTGACTAAAAGTGAAAAGCCAGAAAGCGAAAACCCAGAGCAAATAACACGTCAAATACAGAATTCCATGCTAAGACGGTACAGACTACGTGAAGTTAAATTCAGATGAGACAAACAGGTGGGGAATTAGCTTTACACATCATTGCTTTCTCTGATGTGAGAGAAAGGTTAATGCAAGTGCCATTAAGGTTCAGCTGCAGGACTAATAAAACTGTTTCACAGCACCAGAAGCACCTATGCTACTGAATGCTGGGGAAAAAAAAAATCTCATATAATCACACCGGACATCATAACAAAGCCAGTACGCAAAAACTTTTCATCTGATCCTGTAGAATTTTTGTTCTAAAATTCTGAAGACAAGCAGTAGTAGCAAGCAATACAAAAAGGTGAAGCAAAGCTCAACGTTTTAGAAAGCCAACTGAGCTACCCATTGGCAGCATAGCTTTGTATAAGCCACCTACTCTCATGATAGTACAAAATCAACATAAATGAGGATGCTAAAATTGTATCACCAGCATATGTGCTCTATAACAGTAAATATCTTGATAAATAAAATTTTTTCAATAGAAAAGTAAATTTACTGGATAAAAGTCAGCCTTGCATTCATCTGCCATTGACATCACTTTTTAAATGATCATCAGTTCACAGACCCAGTTATAGCAAGAGTTTACATCAACTTTGTCCAGCGATTTAAATAAGTATTATAAATGGAAAACAGTAATGAATTAACCTGTAGCTTTCTAAAGTAAATGAGTAAGCCAACAGTCAAAAAATATTCATAGAGAATACCTAAAGCAATTAAACTTTAACTACTTTTTACAACAAATTCTTTTAGATGCTAATGGCCATTGTTTTCTTACCTAGTAAGTAAAATTTTGTGTCACAAAAGGTTAGATGATTGCAAAGATTTAATTGAATGTGTAAAAGAAAGGGAAATGTTTCTTTAAAAACCTAAGATGGACCTCTCACCACATTCCTACAGCAAAATGTCCTGTAACAATAGAGATGTGATTTGCTGAAATTAAAATGCTATTACCGTAGAATTAGGGCTTCAATATTTTTAGCAGCTTAAATAGGCCTTCCATTTTGAAAGGACATCTGATAATAGATAATTACATTTAATCTTAAAGAAAAAGCGTTGTTTCCTTAAGGAAAAAAATTTTTATTTTTTCTATAGAGGTTAAAGCATAGCCATCATTAGTAGCAGCAACAGGCTTTACGTGCCTACTTCAGCTTGGGGGATATATATTAGCATATAAATAGCCGTTGGTGGCTACTTGATTGTACCTATTTTACGTTTCAATGGGGCATCAGAATGCACTTAGCAAGAACATGGGGATGGGTGGGGGTGGGAGGGAGGGTGGCAGCCAGGGAAGGAGTTCTGTGATATGGTGGTTTTATAGAGTGGGCATGTTTTGCTACAAAAAAAGCCCCTGTCCCTATGCTACTGCCTTTTCTTCATGTTTACTGTATCATTTCAATAGTCTAATTAACGAGTTCTAAAGAGCAATCTGACACCGTGTTAAAGGAAGATGCATTGGTTTAAGCAGCAGCTCTTTTCTGACAATATGGGAATAAGTCAAAGTAGTGCATTTTCTATAAGATGAATACAGTTGTTTATTTAGTTTATATTTACATGTAATGCATCTAAAATAGTTTCTCCCCTTTTTATTGATGGAAAACAATGGAAAAAGCAAGGGGTCGTTACTACCCTGCCAGCACTACTTTTACACAATACATTTCCTCATGGGATACCGACAGGGAAGGAAAGCCATGAGTATTCCCTGTCCTCTGTTTCAGACTGACCTTCAAGATTTACTGCTTTAAAATGTTAATCATCATGAGCTACATTTCTTGTGTCACTAAGTGGATTGTAACAGCAGAAGGAGAAACATTCTTTTTAACAATGTTCCTCACAGCCAAAGAGGGGCGACTGAAGCTAGAGCGGGAGCTGAGGAGATGCCTCCTCTAGGAGAGCCATAAGGGCAAATGGGCTTCAGTCCAGGCATTCTTATTATGGAGGTGATGAGGGCCTGGAGTAGAACAAGCCTACCTAGTTGCATAGCAAGACTGTTTGTTGAATCACAGTGTGCAACTGGTCCAATTGCATCTCTCAACCTCCTGCTGATCTAGGCTCTCAACACATGAGAGCACTAGGCAAGACATGACCAAACAGAAATCAGAAGCACACCTGCACCCAACTCAAAACTGCCACACTGCTCCTTCACAATCACTCCAAGTATGTAACAGGAAAGTGTCTCTGTATTTGGAGATGCAACAGACACATTCAGGCAATTTCTGGGGAATTAAAGCATTTCTAACAAAACATCATTAGGGTACATCAGCTTTAGCAGGCAACAGCATAAAAAGAAGACAGTCACCATTCAGAAGTAACTAACTTCTGATATTACCCAGCCTAAACTCTGAACTTTTCAGACTCCCTATGCAACCATACATGATATGCAGACATAATACAGGACAGCGGAGAGCCATACCCTTCTGGACAGGTAGCTGCTGATGGCAGCACCTAACACTGTGTTAGGGGCTGGCGTTCAGGTAATTGAATCCAATCGTTCTTATCTACATGTTTTGAAAATAGGAGCTATGTATACACAACTCTCATGCTATCAACGCATACTAATTTCTAACAAATCACATCTGTCATGTTCTGAAAGGTTTGTTATAATTAGCAAGCAGCCAATACTGCAGGCAACGCTTTCATGAACACCACTTTTGAACATTCTGCCTGCCAATACTAAACCCTTGTAATCTGAGCTTAGAATCTTCTTTCCTCGCCTTGCTTCTACATTTTGGTCTTGGGTAAATCTCCATTAATCAAGAAGAAAACAATTAGGGCCACATGTGGCAAAATAGAATACGTATTTTCTTGCACCACAAGTACCAATACTTGAAACGCTGGTTGAAAAAGTACACTAAGAGATTTTTAGATTGGGCTGATTAAAATGGCCACTAAAAGTGTTACTGTTTAATTATAAACAAAGTATTGGAAGAAATTAAGTATCAGTCCCATCAATTTTAAAATTGCCATCTCGCTCTCAGTTAATCAAGTCAAAGAAAGGTTAAAGACCTCTATCTTCTAACAAACACAGTTCTTGACTCATCACATCAGTAAAAAATTTTAGATTGTAAAAATGTAACATAACCCTACTATTTTAACTGCATCATTATAATTTTTAAATATGTTACTTAATCTCTGTGACCTTTGCATTACAGTTTATACTGAATGAAGCAAGGCCAACATCGTGCAAATGAAATGGGAGCCATAATCAAGCACTTCAGATGTCTCTTCTTTATTAGCAGGGCTAGTGAAAAGAATTGTTTTTTAAATTAGTAAAGCCTACTTTTATGGGTTTTAAGTCACTAAACCAGAACTAAAATATTTGCCCAGTAAAGGAAGAAATACAGAAGTATAGCAACAGAACATTTTAAATATCTCAATTCTTTCTTAAGAAGTTTCAAATAGAGATAAATGCCTGAAAAAGTGTAAAACCAAGGCTGACAATATGATCAGTTAGCTGTCTGGTCAGAAATACCGCAGACTTGCAAATTCACAAGTTGCTTCAAATTTCTTCCGAAATTTCTTCTTTTCTTACATCTTCCAAAGCAAATAATAATAATAAAAAGTTTTGTCATTTTTATCCACAGATACCCACTTATGAAAACAGAAATGCTCACCTTGCAAACCTAACCTCGCTAGGAGGGGTTGCTTATGCAGAGAAGAATTTATCTGGGTTGCTCATTATTGCTCTAGAGAGGAATATAGGCTTAACAGTTCGGAATGGTTGATAGCTTGAATGGTTTAGAAGGAGGAAGGCAAACACTGAAAATGCAAACTGGATAACCGAGAGGTATGGGACTTCAGAAATAAAAAGTTTCATGGTCCAAACCAAGAGAGGCAAACATACAACATGCCAAGGCTGAAGTAAATAAAAAATTGTATTTTCTGATTTAATAGGTACCAGCTGAACATTCTCATACTACTGCACCATTTTCTTGGAAAATAAAAAAAGGTGCACCAACAGAGCAGCCCATCTCAACTTCTAAAGTACTAGTTTTTAAAACATGTACTGTATGCACAGGAAGTCAGTTACCCCTACGGGAGGATCAGAGCGTTTCTAATGACCTATGCAGAGAAAAAATAGAAGAAGGTGAGTGGGAGGCTATGATATCATAAGATGGTTTTGTAATTATCAACAAACCACAGCAACCTTGAAATATGCGGGTCATATTGCAGTACAGCCGTCTTTAGGAGAAACAGTTTTGATTAGAAACTAAGAAGGATAAGTTATTTGGTCCAGCCAAAAAGTCACTTCAACCTTCCATACGCCCTATCCCCCCAAAATCAGCTCAATCTACTCAATAGGACTGTGGCCTTCCTATTTAAAATTCTGATACAACATTAAGTGGGATGGGCAACTGACAACCACAGTATGCAGTTTACAGTCAAATTAGCGTTTGCATTTTTATTGCATCTGTCACTTTAATTAGAAAAATAACCACAGATTCTGCAAATCATGAAAAAATTCAAAGAAAATTATGAAGAAAATAAATTGGAAGAGCGGCTTCCTTCATACAAGCAACAAATGTGGTCAAACAAAGTTCAGGATGGCGAGAGACCAGGAGTCTGACACAAGACTGCTGTCAGCAGGCTCCAAAGGTCATCATGGGCACCTTGTTTCTCACTAAAATGCCGGATACAAACTCCAGTTACCAGACAGAAAGGAATATTGCTTGGGCAAGGTCAGTGGCTTTAGCATGCAGGAACATCATAAAATCTACAGATAAAACTAGTTCTTAAAATATAAGCTTAACATCCCAAAATTACAGGGATTCAACAAACATTCCAGAAATCTTATCTGCCAAACAACACAAGGCTTATTATAAACATCACAGTAGTGATGGTTTTATCTTAAAGAGGCTTGAGAGCTCATTAACAACTGGTTAGTTCATGTAACTAAGCAATTCTATTGGGAACACTACTGTTGATGGTACAAATCAACAACACAGAACAGAAATTAATTCCAAATAAATCAGATTTCAATTCTTCCTAAAGCTTGTCAAAACCACACACCAGCAACAAAAGACCTGAAGATCATCCATGTCTGGGAAACAATCCATCTGAATGCAATTATTTCTCCTGTGTTTGGTGTATTCTATACACTAAGATTTGCATTTTATGTACTTACATAGAATTAAGTACTTATTTATATACTGCCATAGTACTTGAGCTTTCAGATCTGATAATTTATTGTGAAAAACACGCAAAACAAGTCTGGCTGTCTAGCTCCAAACTTCCAGCCTGCATTGACATACTAATGAAGAACACTAGAGCCATGCACTTCCCTTTGACAGCTGTATCCAGGAGAGTTAAAGGGACAAAACCAACCAACCAGCCACAATCACAACAACGAAAACAATCCAACATCAGACATAATTTGATTTTTATTTCCCAGACCAGGAATACTTTTCATGTATAAAAATTCCGCCTTTTCAGAAAATCTCACAACAACGATAGGGTTCTGTAATAATTATACTATAATTACTTTGATACAGTTTCTGCAAAAATAACCCTAGCAGTTAGACAAATATTGGCCTAATGATCAAAAGTATGAAAGTCCCACAAGAAGAAGGATTTAATAGAGCTGTATGACAATGCTTCTAACACTGTACAGCTCAAAAAATCTAACTGTGAAGCTAATCTTCCAGACAGAGTTCTGTTGTTTTACTTCCTAACTTACTAGATACTGCTCCATCTGTAGCCACCTAATTAGAGAGGAAAACTGAATGGAAACCGAACAAGGACAATCACAGGCATTCTTTTTCAAGGGAACACACCTTCAAAACGAGCCTTCATATGATAGCTGAAGTGCTCTCCTGTGACAGAAAAGCTCAAAGTGGTATAAATATGGTCGCCATTGTACACTAGAAATCAGGCTCATCTTATGTAAATAGTGTGCTTTTCCCCGCTTTTAATGAGACAGTCTTGCCCTGCATGGGAGAAGTGTCTTTGATGCGACTCATGTGAAGTTTTATTTTCATTTGGAGCGGCTTTGTTACAGGGCCTAGTCCTTCCATCTCAAAGAAAAATCTAACATGTCTTACCTGAAAACGTAGGGGATTTAACAGGTATTCCCAATTCATCTGTCTGGATAAACAAATGATTCTGCTTTTACTCTCATTCTGATCAAATAAAAAAACATTAGTCTGAAAACGATCTTTGTTTATTTCACTTTCTGAGATACATTTGAGAGGCTACATATTTCACAACTGATTCTATTATGCAGACATGTACTTCTTGCAAACATACGCACTGGAAGAAAATATACCTTGAATCAGAAACATTTCTACTGTGATGTGGAGAGTTACCAAAAATCCTCACAAATTATTTTAAAGCAAATTAAGAATATTTGTCAACTGGAGGATCTGTCCCTAAAACTACTTAATCACCATCTACCCTCCAGGTATAAACAAGATAAGCAAAAGTACTAACTGCTATGATACTTCTGAATTACCTTTTAACATCTCTTAAGCAAAACTTCATGACACTTTGTGAACTATTTGCTTTACTTCCAAATATGTTATCGAAAGTTATACAACCAAAACCAAAACCCCACAAGCTAGGATTTTCTCTTCAAAGTATAAAGATCTAACATAGTGCCTGTAAAAGTGAAAATAAACATTTTTGTAAAAGCAGTGTGCCACTAAGTTACCTTCAGAAATTTTAAGTATCTTCACAAAAAGTTATGTAAATATACATAAACAAAAGCAGTAAACTAGCAAATATTTGTACCAAAACATTTAAGCATACATCTAAAGTCTTTTCAGACCATTTATTTGTGTTGTAATCATTCATACTCTCTTAATGCTTTCTCATTAGGTGTATTAAAAAACCCAATGCTATCTTTTCTTTAATCTTTTAATCTTTTCTCAAAGCCTGTAAGTCTGTACTTACAATAAATTGCAGGAACAAAATCCAACCTGCAGGCTTAATTAATTACAAACTGCAAAAAATCTTGTCAAGAAATCACGTAATTTTAGGAGATGGTAAGACAGAAGAACAACAAGGTTGTTCTCCTCAGCACTCCGTTAACTTCAGCATCAGCAGAACAAGACCAAAGTTGAAACTTCCACAGACCTCAGCAAGTTCAGAATTACGCCACCGAGGAGACTTTTTTATTAGTCGTGTTTTTTTAAAAAATTCTATGTTTAATCTCATTGTAGCAAAGAAAGATGCAACCGGCTGGTAGAAATGAAGCAACAGATGCAAAATAGGAATGTTTTGTTTGTTTGTACTTTTTGGGTCTTTTTGTGTATTTACAAAGGTTCCCCCCACCCAAAGCAAAACAATGTAAGACAATACATAGATAAAAGTTACTTATTCATTTGCATACAGATGTGTCTTTGTCCTGATTCCTCAGGCTTGAAAATTTTACTTTAAGTAACAGGACTATCACTAGTACTAGCTCGCTCTCTCCTGAATGTTCAACATTTATAATGAATTTATTAAATATTTAGGAATGATCAGTGTACACAAAATCCATACAGACAATCCAAATAGCTGCAAGATCTACATGGAAGTAAAACATTCTCATATGACAAATTTTGCAGAGCCCTATGAAGGACTGCAAGTAAACTTTCTCAATTATGCGATGGATATATTTTTAATCATAACGAAAAAAAACCCACGACATTTGAGAAACAGGCTTTGGAACTGTAAATATCCAAGCATTAGTTTCTTCAGCGTCATTGGAAGAAGTCAGGCTAACACTGCTGTAGCCATCTAGGTAAGTTCTCATCTTCCCTCCCTCCTGCAACAGCAGGCCAATGTGCATCAGTGCACTAAAAGAGTTATCAGTGCTTTGGCCGAAGAGGAGAGACAAGTGATGAAGTACCTTCTCAAAGCTTCAGCAGGCACCTTTCTGATCCTCTGTACCTGCCACAAACCTGCCAGGTTGAGCCTTAGGCTCTGTGGCTGGATTTCTGATAAAGAACCTGGGCTCTACACAGCGCTGCTCTCACAAGATACCTACTCCCAAGGACGTTTTCATCAATACTTTTTTGACACACATGATAACTACACATACACACACAAGTATCTCTTTATTCAAGTCATATCAACAAAACTTTATGAAAAGTTTGGAAAGAAAATTATTAACTCCCACTGTTCTGAAGGGACAAGCCCACATCAACAACAAAGCAAAGTACATATATTACCATGTGATCAAATGCCGTGGAACTTAAGTGAAGAATGGAAGTTGATTTCTGTGAGGGACAGATCTGGCTGCAGAGCCGTATCCTTATCAGACAATTCTCATCAGCAGAGTTCTCATTTTCTGAAATCCCATCTTGAGGAGTCAAGCGTAGATATGATATTGCTTGGCGTCTCAAGTTAGCAAGGAACAAAATTCCACTAAAATACTTAAATGGCTTTAAAATCAGCTCTTCGTGTCTTGAAGAAAGAGGATTAGAAACAGCTTAGCCACACATGTGTTTTAGAAAAGCAAACTATGGTGAAATTTGTCCATCTTTCCAGCTGTCTCTCAGTTTAAACTGAGCCATTTCATATGCTCACTGTTACTGTCACTGCCCTTACCGCAGGCTTATTTCCACTGTCCACAGGAAATAACTCCTTCAACTTAATTTGAGAAAATAAACCAAAGGCACAGACCAATACACAGAACAACATTAAAATGTGCTTTAAAGGGACAAAAACAGAGGAGAAAAAGCCATACAAGGAATGAATCAAACTATCTCTCAGCGCTCCCCATGCTATCCAAAACACATGAACACTACACAGTTGTCCCCAGGTAACCTGAGACTGAAAAAAAAAACAACAATTAAAAATATTTAGGTTTGAAATCAATCTAGACGAGTTAGGCAATTTTACACTCCTCTGAGTGTAGAAAAACACCTGATCTGCTTCATTCCAGTTTATATCGGTGTATGTTTTTTTTCTGTAACTCCATATTGTATTGCAAAGGCAACCCATAAATGAACTTCACGTTCTGTTGACCGAATGGACAGAAAATGTACTGCCAAGATATACACGCCTCCTGAGTGCAAAAACATCTGTAATCATAATTAAACAATAAAGTGCTGGTACCATCTGTTTCCTCACATCCCTGTGGGGCTTACGTGTAGCAGGTGAAGTGATCTCAGTATACTGGTCAAAAGGGTTAATTATTCTACAATGGGAATTAGAAAAACGTAACACTCTGAGAGGAAAATGTTACTGAGGAAGTGTACGCTACTGAATCAACGGCCAGCAACTGAAGAACAGATTTACAGCAGGCTGCTAATGATGAGACAAAGATTTCAGCTAGCCACACTTGGCTGGTAAGGACATCAACTCAAAAATAGTAATGCTGAGGTAGCACATGCTAGACGAGTGGTGTAAACAAAAAAAGAGAAGGAAAGAAAATTATGAAGATGGAAAAAAAGATGCTCTCAGCTGATACTCATTCCACTAAGTATTTTAAGTTTTGCAAGCTAACCGTAGCTGGGGTGGTGGGACCTTCTTTCTAATCACACTTTTGCAGATGAGGGGTTTTTTTACCCCTCTCCTTAAAAACCATCTCCATAAGAGGACTGTATTGCAAAGCACTCTGTAAAACTTAAGGGTTTTTAAAGGGTCATGTTCACAGGGCCCGACACATGTATTCTGTTATGACTGTTGAACTTACAAAAATGTGTCATTTTGAATTGTGAAGATGAAGTATAACACAGTGAGATACATTCAGTTTCCTAATGCCTTAAGAATATTTTGTTCACTGTATAGTTACCACACACTTATTTCTGCAAGGCATGCTGCTTCTTGTACATGTCAGCTGAAACGACAGCAGCCCTGTTCAAAGACAGATGATGTACCTCCTGCTGTGCTAGCTAACAGACACTCAACAAGACTTGACTTTCACTGCTAACAGGCATAGACATTGAACTTTGCAAATGAAGCCTCAGACCGAAAAGAATGTGTCCAAAAAGCCCAGGGCTTCACACTCCAAGTTGTAGTTTCTGCCTCTCAGCTTGGCCAAAGCAGCTCTCTCAGTCAGCCTTGTTCTTTCCAGATCTTTAATTCAAATTGTGAAGCAATGAAAGATTTGAAATGGGAAAAGACACACAACCTGACTACTGCCAGTCAGAAATGTAACATTCTGGAAAATCAATACAGTTTTTGTTTAGCAGAACAGTAATGTGATTCCCCCTTAAAATGGAGACAACATATTTGCTTTAGTTTTCCAGTATTACACCGTTATATTGCATAAGAGTTTTTTCATATAGGCTTTGGAATAACTGAAAAAACTTTGTATGTTGAACTTGATTTATTTATTGTAACACAGAATTTCCTATTTAATTAATTTATCTAAATAATGACTTGGAAGGCAAGCAGGGAGACCGTCAAGGACTATTTCCCAGAACTGGAAGGACGACAGTAACTCTGCACTTATATCTACCATTACTTAAGTGAAGCCTGATAACCGATGAGACATTCTTAAAAGAAAAAAAAATACTCAACAAGTTGAATCATGGAAGTTGTCTGAGTGCCATCAACTGATTCTACGCTTTAGATATGCACTTTCTTGAGGTTTATGGTAATAGAAATCAAAAAAGCCATTAAATCATTGGTACTTCAGAACACTGAAGTTACAAAAGAATTTTTTTTGCCGTATTTCTAATGGAACTTAGTAAAAAAAACTTTTACAAAAAAAGGTAACCAGGAGAAAGCAGCATAGCATTCTTTATCCCTGAAGGAAGACCTCTATTATGCTTAGTAGCTTTAAATACGATACAGTCAAACACTTTTGTTTTTAGAGGAATGCAGTAATATGAAGTCTTCGGAATGTTAAGCTGGCACATCTTCAACAGGTAAACAGTTTACCAGTTGGGTTTATTTATAAATTACTTGATCATCTTATAAATGCTTATAAATATCTGAAGGGTGGATGTCAGGAGGATGGGGCCAAACCCTTTTCAGTGGTGCCCAGCGACAGGACAAGGGGCAACGGGCACAAACTGAAGCAGAGGAAGCTCCAGCTGAACACGAGGAAGAACTTCTTCACTCTGAGGGTGACAGAGCACCGGAACAGGTTGCCCAGAGGTGCTGCGGAGTCTCCTTCTCTGGAGACATTCAAGACCCGTCCAGACAGGGTCCTGTGCAGCCTGCTCTAGGTGACCCTGCTTCGGCAGGAGGGTTGGACTGGATGACCCACAGAGGTCCCTTCCAACCCTGAACATTCTGTGATTCTGTGAAAACAAAAAGAAACCTAAAAAGAAGTATTATGCTCTTAAATCTTCCCAAATACTGAAGGCTGCTAGTATTATGCTAGGAAATGAGACCCACAAAGGTTTAATGCTGTTTGCACTTATTTTCATAGAATGAATAATCTATAATTAGGTAAAGTGATGAAATACATATGTTAAGCATGCTACAGTACATTTTCTTACGTGTTTCTACCTTGCAGAATTCAGAATAAATTTGCGTTGACTTTATTGTTTAGGTACGATTTTATGTTACAAATCATAGTTCTCCCTTTGCTGCGTGTGTTATCAAACTCTAGGAACTACAGCTTATGATGTCTGTCAAAACACATTTTTGTACCATAATATTGCAAATCTGAAGGGATAATACACATGACTTAAAATGTTACATTTTTACTATTTCCAAATGCAGAAAAATTATTTAGAAAGATTTTGTAATTTAACTTGTTACACGAACAGTCAAAATATCAATATACAGAGAAAGCAATGCAAAATTTCTTCTTTCCCCACAGATCAATTAGATGTAGCTATGTCAGTATGCTGGAGTACAATATTTCATTCAGCCAAAGATAGGTGAAGTCGTCTCACCGTATATGGATCTCCACACTACCACTGGAAAAAAATCTGCAGTTAAGAAAACGGCTTGCTAGTAATATATTTAAAACCCCACCTGACATGATAAATGAAAGAGAATAAATGTATACAGCTAGTGAAACTTCCAGGGAACAGGGGAAGACTTCAGCACTTTTGCTGACAGTGACTTTACTGTCAGTGGCCTGTCTCTCTCCGAGGCAGCTGTCAATCATAGACCATCTTTCTCTCCCAGAGGAGTTCATTGTGCCTGCAGACAGTTGTGGAATAACTGCTCCTAGGCGTCAGAGCGGCAGATGGAGTGTATCTGTCAATCATTGTCACTAATTATTAACTTCTGTCACTCAGAGCAAGGCAATGTATTTCCGCCTGATCCTCTGTGATTTGATCTGCTACGCCACCTCAGAGACAGACAGTTCAACCTTTCATTATGTGTCACATACACAGTGCTCTGCTGGGCCAGCCCTCGTGACTCAGTGTTCCAGCAGAATTCTATTTTAGCCACTGAACGTTACAGGGAGAAGCTGGCACAAAGGACACACTCTGTGTTCAAATGCAGCGGTCACTCATTTTCTGTAAACATTCTGAAGCTAGAGAAGCATGGACATACCAGTCTCCTAAGTTTTAAACAAGAGGAAGGAAAAAAAAAAATCTAAATATAAGCTAAGAAACTCAAATTTTCACATTCTAAGCTGCCTCTTGCAATTTACTAAAATGTTAATTACCTTATCTCAACAGACTTACTCTGGAAAAAAGGCGACGACTTTTAATGGCAGTTATTTACATTAGTTAGTTAGGTTAAGAGGGGCAGACCAGAGAAAAAGGATCACCCCTTCCTTTTCCATTAGCCAGAAAAACGACTAGAAATAATCATCAGTGATTTCTGATTCATCTTATGTTTGCCTGCATTTTCAATCTTGGAATTATGAGCACTTTTATTTAAATTCCATGCAACAACATTGGCCACGCACACTAAAGCAAAGGGATCAAAAACTGAAACATATCACTGCAGGATATGTTTATTCTCTTGATATTTTGAAGTATACACTTCATATCCCTCTAGAAATTCTACTTAGCCAAACCCAATGCGGTATCCCAGTGTTCATCGAGAACGTTTATTATACACAGCTTATGACATAAAAGAAATCATAAAGCCTTCAGTACCTAAAATTCTATAAATCAAAGAGGCTCCAAACACTTTTTATAAAACTAGAAAAACTTCACAATTTTTCTTCATGCATCTCTGCTTTGGAAAGAGTCTTATGTATAGACCTAGTTTAACACAAACACCCCTCTGCAGGCTTAAGTCCTCTCTCTCTATTGTTTTTAGTATTGGCAAAGTTGTTAACAATGACAAGATTTGTTCAGACATAAAATGTGGTACAGATTTTTAACAAACTACTATTACTGTATTCTAATATATTGTATTCTACTATATTCTAATACAACAAAATGCAAAAATGTGGGTACCGAAAAGGGATTCGAGCCACAGGTGCAGATTAGGGAACAAGATCTTGGGAGAAGAACACTTTCAAGGAGGACTTAGGGAAGCACTCCAATGTAAGCTTCTACTCCGATACTGTGGAAAAATGGATGAACGCAACAACCAAGTGGTGAAACACTGGAACGGGTTGCCCAGAGAGGTGGTGGAGGCCCCATCCCGGGAAACATTCAAGACCAGGTTGGACAGGGCTCTGAGCAACCTGATCTAGTTAGCGGTGTCCCTGCACGCTGCGGGAGGGTTGGACTAGATGACCTCTAAGGGTCCCTTCCAACCCAAAACTTTCTATGATTCTATGATTCTAAGTGCGAGTAAGAGTAGAGAAGAATAAGGGGAAATTATTTCATTATTGCAGTTTGCATCAATTAATCAAAACATGTCGTCTGGTGTTTCCATTTAAAAGAGATAACACTTACAGAAAGAACCTCACCATTACAAGAGACTTGCAGAACTCAGTATTTTTTATTTATGAAAGGACTCTCATAACTAACTTCATCATCATGTACAAGGATCACCACAGAAAGAAAATGAAAAACATTCTGCAGGCTTTTGAAGACTGCTCTGAAAAGAAAGAAAACAGAGCTAAACATGTACAAATTAGACATAGGGTAAAATACCCCAAACAACCTGCATGACCACTTTTTAACAAAGGTGATCCAGTTTAAACAGGGGACTCTCCACAGTCTCTTGATATTTTCTTAACACAACTCTACTTAGCTGAGCGCAGTGCTTTTTTATAAAAACTAATGGGTTCAAGAAGGCATTAATGGCTGAAATACAGTATTAGCCTGTCCCGTTTCCATTGTCCTCTGTCTTTTGGTTTCCTTAAAAGTTAGTAAATTTCAAGTTTTTTAAAATGAAGTAGTTCAGAACTGGTTTTTGTTCTCATCTTAAATTCTACTAACTCCTTTATCCAATAACACTTAGCCTGACTACCACATCTCAACAGCTAGCTATGGCACTTTTTTTCAATTGAAGCAAAGGAAATAAAGTAGTAACTGATAAAGTTCAAATCTTAAAAATTCATGCTAGACTTGAAAATTCTTATGAGTGAACTCGTAAGTTTAAACAGTAGATTCTTCAGTCATTATGTTCCCCTTTGAATACTAGATGACTTTTCCATACCAAAGGATACACACCTCAACCAGCCCCAGGTTCAGTACTTCCCTCCCCCCAACAAAAAAAACCCAAACAACCAGCAGACAACAACAACAAACCAAAGAGATTTATTTAGGTATTTATTTTTAAAAGCTCATGACAATTTTCATAGGTCTATTCAAGATCCTTACCCACTTCTCTTAGAATACTTCCGACTCTAACACAAATCAAATTTCAAACAGGTAATCAGAAGAAATGAAAGGAAAACATAGCCAAAAAGCGGAACCGTCATTGGAAATTGCATAGCAAACTGATACTCCAAAGCTTGGAAAACTTTCATTTATTTCCTCACACATGCCCATTTAAAAGAAGATACATTTCAGTGCCTCTAGTTATAAGGACTTTTGTTAATGTACAGTTTTTATTGGAAAACAGGAACAAAAAGAGACCATGACACTATTTCTATTTCCTCTGGTTTAGACCCTGACCATCTGCTGTCATTATAGCTCAAAATACATTTAATTTCCTTTCATAACCTTTGACAACAAGAATCACTAGTAGTATTTTAGTTGAAGAAACTTCTATAAAATATTACTATCAAATAAATTACATTAACACATTTGAACCTCTAAGTTGAACGCAGTGGAAAACACAATACTTCTTTATTATATCAGCTGTCTGGTCATATATAAATCATCTGTAACTAAAACTGAAAGTACTGAGAGTTCTATTTATCCAGAGTTAGCAAAAGGAATTATCCGACTGTTGAAAATGAAAAACCACTAACAAGCATTACAGTGTATTGAAAAGTTTAAACAATGCGATTAAGACAACTTTTGCAATAAGGAGTGTATGTGATTCTATTTTACCTTGCTAACAAAATTCCTCTGGGATTTCTTATTCTGTTATACAATACCTAAACCGGAATATTGTGTTAAACAAGTCTCACATTCTACCTGTATTCAGAATATGTTTATAATTCAGAGATAACGTACTTTCAGCATATTGCACTACACTAAAGCATTTGCATTTTCACCCAAATTATTTGCCCAAAGCAATAAACAGAATAGCAGTCAAAAAGCCCTAACTAATGCCTTGGCCATTTAGAGGCTTAAGAGATGCTCTATAAAGACAATTCAACTGTCTTTTATAAAGTTTATTTTTAAGAGACGAAACAAGGAATTCTTTCGGAAGACTGAGTAGAAAACTCAGTGAGGGAATACAGTGAAGAGATGGCAGAAAATAGTGCATTTACCATATCTCCTGCTTTAAGAAGCCAGTAACAAAGAAAAGCATGCAGTGTAATCCTTCAGGAAACAAAAAACATCGAACACTGCAGCACAGATAATAATTATGTTGCCTACACCGGTCACTTAGTGATTAGAGACTTAAAACCAAAACCAAACAAACAAATCAATTGGGATGTATCTGGGAATAACGTGCAGATAAGAGCAAAATTTATCACTTATGTTATTTGCTCTGGTAAGCGGTGATTAGACCCTATCAACTAACCAAAAATATTATCAAGATACAAAAATAAGACCAGATGATTGTCACTGCAATGCAAAGTCTGACAGCAGCCCCACATCATTTACCTAGAAAACACCACACTTCATAAATACTGTACTGAAAGTCACAATCCTTGAATTTAAAGTCTTCCAGAAATTTCTTCAGTATGTGTACTACAATCAGCAATTTGTTGGCAAGTATTCTGGCCATACAGCTTGCAATTTACTATTTATCAGTCAATAAGCCCATACGCACAAACACTTTCTAGCCAAGCGTAATGCCTTGGTAAGTTACCATTCCAAAGCACAATGAAATTTTCAAACAGAACAAAGTACACACAAACAGAAATAATATTTTCCAACCTCAAAATAATATTGGGTAATAATTAGTTTGAAATCCTTAAGGTTCAGACTTGCATGCATCTGAATCGGCATATGCAGTCCCTTTGCTTACATAGAGTTATAATGCAATGAGGAAAATTCATAAAAATGCATCCAAATCTGGGTCTTCATTTTGCTCAGATTTTCAACTATATTTAAACCCAGCCAAAAGGAGGTCAAATTCATAGTTTTGTATAACTGCTGTTTATGCAAGTAGGTTGTCACAGGAACGTAGGAGGGTGTAGGTTTGTACTACATTTCAAATTCACTTCAGCTAGATGAGGTAAACTAGAGTCTCAGACATTCACCCCTTTATACTATCTCTGGTTCAATCACATCTCAACCTACAGTACTTCAAATCATTCCTGGATTCAATACATTTCAAATACAATAAATGGAGAAAATTAGATGACAAAAGCATGTGTCTTAACCACTTGGTTTAGAAAATAATTTTCTGAATCTCAACAGTTCATGTTTCGAAGCAAGCCAATTAAAAATCCCCAAAACCCATAGCTGTTGTTCCTAACATCATTGTGAGTATGAATAGGTTTCATTGGTTTGGTCATGTACACAGGCATAAAGTAGCACATGTTCTCCTCTTATATCTTCAAAAAAAGGAACTATAAAAGAACCATTCAGCAACAAATTTACAAGTAGGACCTATAAGCCTAATTCCCAAATGCTCTACTCAGTTGCCAGTCAGCTCTGAAGGTACCCAAATTCCCTGTGTGTATCTAAGCTTCCACTAGGCAAATTCCGAAGGCACTTTAATTCCTGCCTATCAATACTCGGTATAAGCGAACCTTCTCCTTGCTGTATTCTGCACGAAAAAAATACTAACTTGCCATGGTTGTTCAATGAAGTCAGGTATCTGAATCCTTAACAAAGGGAATCTTAAGCCCATCGTTTTCTTTTAGCATTTTCTATTTGCCAGTTAAAGCAATTCGGTAAGCAGGCTGTTGTGGATCCTGATTTTGAGCACGAGGTATTTTCTCTACACAGTACAACAAAAATGACATGCTGAAGACTGGACTACCCATGTCAAAATAAAGAAACGTGAGGTAACTGTTTCCAGCATCATCACTGGAAAAAGGACAGCATATTATGTTGTGCCATGAGACATAAGAGACGGGAACTACGATGCTGAAATAACAGCCTACTGTGTAATCTAGCTTTTTTGGCTTTCTCAGGCTTTGATTCTCCGTTCCCTGCAGGCCTCCCATGCTGCCATTTAACATCAAATTTTGCTCTTTTTATGAACAGTTATAGATACATATATATAGCTAAGAACCCACACACAGCTAGGAATTTAAAGAAATTTGAACACTATTCAAACTTCAACAGGCTTTTAGATATTACAATGTTGCAATGTTATTTGATTGCAAAGATTCTGCAATGTTACGAGGTGACCGAAGGATTACAAAAGAGGACTTCTGTGGCAGTCACATTATGCAAAGATGCTGAACCAATGAGGAACAGAAAATGAGCACAAGGTAGAAAGTTCTTAGAATTAGGCTAATATTATAAATCCCATGCTGCCACTGTACTGATGAAGAGCAGCACCACAAGAATATTCATTCTAGTAATGCCTTTCCTGGGCTAACAGGAAAATATTATCCTAATGTTGAAAATGAACATCCTTCCCTGTCCAAGTCAGAGAAATATTTTACAAAAAAAAAAGTCAGAGTTGCAGCAGTTCCAGAAGGACATTTTCTTATTCCCCGGAGAATTGAGGCCGGTAATAATGATAATAATTTTTACTATCCTAACAACAACAACAACATTTCATACCGAATAAGTTGGGATGCTTTGTGCCCTCACAGAAATGCATGAAACCTGATAGTCTTAATGTTTGATTCTGAATATGTCTGTCAGGAAACAAGCGCAAGCCTTCAGCAGCCGCGGCTGCCTGATTAGTCTCACAGTCACGCCAACGAGCTATCAGCTTCGCAGTGTGAGGTTCATCCTGCATCACTGCTCCAAGCCTTTAGGCAAAGGATTCTAATAATGAGTCACAGTGCCATGACTGAGGCCACACTTCTGCTCTGGTGAGCTGCTTGCTGAGAGGGACTGCATGCTCCCTCATTATCATTTTACAGCTGGTTTTTTTTAAATTTTTTTTATTTGTTCTTTTGTATTCCTTTTCCTTCCTCCAAATGCTTGGTGCATTTCAGTGAGAGTACTTAGTGCTACCACCAGGACATAAGCCATATGCTCATGTTTAATAACCTTCTGGTGTGAGGCAGTCATAAAAATTAAGATAAGGCAGAGTATTACTTAGAAGAATAAGATACAGTCTTCTATCACATCCTAATCAATAGACTTAGACACCTTCCTTCCAACCAACAGAGGTTACAAAGGCAAGATATTTTACACATTCTTCTTTCATTAATGGTATTATGCAGAATTAAAAATAAAACAAACAATCAAAAAAGGTGACTCAGCAGCTAGGATGCAAAAAGATTTTTTTTTTTTTCCACCCTACCTACATTCTCATGCACCACTGGGAAGGCCTATCCCTTTAGAATTCGAGGAACATTACTTAAGCTAAAATGTGGTTATACCAGTTACATCTTTCACACACACAAAGCCGTACTGATTTGCCATTTACTAATCGTCTAATACCATCCAAATCACGGAATTAACTGGAAAAACTTGCCACTGGACTTAAAATTTTTCATGCTATTACACCACTCCAATAAAATGCCCCACTGTTTTGGACATACCTAGATTACATGCAGCGTCACGTGGTGTTGCTATAACTCTTTCTTGTTCATTCCTCATGTAGCTAGAAGCCTTTTGTTATTTTAATGTTCGTTACACACAAAGTAGATCTACCTGACTGCTAGCAATCTTTATCAGTACTTTTCTAGACAGGAAGTATGATGGTAAAAAAATGAAAGATTTAGAACATGCACATACAGTTCTGTTGGACTGACCCCCCTAAAAGATACAGGGAAACGTAGAAGTGATTCCAGAGCAGACAAAAAATGGATAGCATGACTACTCTGCCATGTCAGGAACGTTGAAGTTGCTTTATGGATACGCTATCTATACGTTTAAAACTAAATGGAGAAAGGAGCTACAAATCATCCTCTGCAGAGCTACATACTTACCTATACACAACTTCATTATTACAGTATCAGATACTAAAACAGCAAAAGATGGGAACTTCTATAAAATTCCAGAAACCATTTCCTATTTTATCAAGAGTTACAGGCAGTAGCTTCTGTGCAGAATTAGAATAACCTGGAAACCAAACTGATCGACTGACTGCAAGGCACTTATGTTATGATCCACTGCAGAGTCAAACGTCCATGCAAAGTCCACCATTAATTTGAAAAAAAAAAGCCAGTGAAGCTCTCCAAGTTCACCTCCAGCTTTTACTTTATAACGACCATAAAGGTTAGAAAAGACCTCTAAGATCATCAAGTCCAACCGTCAACCCATCACCACGCCTACTAAAGTGAAGTTAGCGATGATCCCAAACCAGCAGTATTTTTTTTTAATCCGAGAACAGCAGCACTATAGACACACTGAATATGACAGCACAATCTCACATCTCCCCTAACTTTACATGATTGGAAACCTTAGGTGTTTCACTCATGCACCTTTCCTTGGGACATAGCTACCTTCAAATCAATCAAGCTGGCTTAAGCTGACTTCTAACTGCATAGTTTGTATGGATCTTCATATGTTCCAAATACATGAATATTTTCTCCACTTCTCTAACATATACTGCAATGCCACTCGCAGTCACAATGCTAGCAACTTCCAAGTGAACTAGTTTAAAGATAGCTCAATTGTATCTATCTACGTAAGCTGCAGTCACAGAAGCCATTAAACTGTGGATATACCCATACCCATGACATTTCCCTTTTTTCTTCACGAATATACCAAGCACACTTTCACACCAGCAGCACATACCAGTGGGCTAAAGGGAATAAGCTTCACAGATAGAAAACGTAAGAAAGCAAAATCAAATGTGTATGAGGAAAAAGCCTTGAGACAACGACACTGTGAAAAAAAATCAATACCGAGTGTGCCTATCCTACACTGACAGTGTTACGACACAGGTATTTTCAGTATGACTTTCCTCGCGTTGTCTATACAGCATTAAAAGAACTATAGGAAAAATGTTAGCTGAAAAAGATGTGATCAGCTTGGTAAGTCTTCCACCCCACATCTATGAGAACATGTTGGTCTGCAAGGTACACAGCCAGACCATGAAATTAAGAGCTTCATTTAAATTCACACTCTCTATGATATTTTCAATTAAGTTTGAGAAAAGGATATGCTCTCACTTGGCATTTTGAATAAGTATCATTTGAAAAAGGCACTACCAGAAACAATAAAAAGCATGCAACACAGAAGAAAAAAACATTACCCAACTTTTGACTGAAGGACTCCGGTCCAGATACTGAAGTGAAAAATCACCTTTCTTTTGTCTTGAAAACAGGTTTTCCAAAGATGAAAACTCCCCCAAAAACTCGTCTATTCATTTACTTTTCACAGATTTCAGGGATCCTCCTCCCTCTGCAAACACGACCGCTTTCACTGTCACTACACCTGGTGATTCCTCATTCTCATACAAGCATAGCTGCACAATGAGTAACCTTAATCTTTCTCCTGCTCCTTGAATTTTCTCAGGGGTTTTTTTGTAAAAAATAGTTCAGGTGACCATGCATTTCTGAAAGTCAAAACAAATGCAGGTTTTAAAGCTTTTCAAGAATGTTACTAATCCATCTAACTTGGCTGGAAACATTTAAACTAGGTAGCCTTGAAAATTCTATAAAAACAAATAACTTCATAAAGTCGAATGTAAACTTCATGCTGAGTTTTTCCTAACCTCAAAAGACTCCGATTAGGCTATTTGATTTCTTTTAAGCGAATCAGCCATTCATCCTCATCCTCCTACTCAAGAAGCTGTGTGACCTAGTTGCACTGGGTTTCCTCTATATTTAACTTTTTGTCCCTAAGAGAGTTCTGTGGTGCATTTCCATGTAAAATTACATTTAACTTATTCATCGATAGATTCATGTATTCTTTAAGACTGATGCGCTGTGAGCCATTACACACTAAGCTGACAGACTCTATTAAAGCGCAGTACTTGTCATGGAAATTGTGATCTTAACACAAGGGCATGTGACAGATACCAATTACTTCACTCTTTTCCATAAAAAGTCTGCATGACATAGGAGTTATTATGAATGACTGATAAGATCACCAAATGCTTTACATCATGATTTTCAAACACGGTTCATCCTTAATCATGGAGTAAACATAACTGCTTATCTATCACATTATGACCTGTTGTATGCAGGAGTGGCAGATTAAGCTAGTCAGCTCCTAACCAAAGTTACTATCAGACTGTGCTAATTGTGATTTACAGAAACTGGCAACTTTCTTCATGACAGTAGAAGGACGCTTAATAATCTTCACATCTCCCCTTCAGAAGCATTAACTTATCAGACAAGAGAGTCTTTTCCAGACAACAATTATTTTTATCAATGCTAAAACATATAAGTTATCATCCCTTAACAATTGCCTTTAAAAGTAATTAACTAGACAGTTGTTGCTAAACATCCCAAGAGCAGTGCTGCAGTCAAAAGGAGACCCATTGCTTCTTCAGTGTGCCACTTGTTGAGAAAACTCCATTTTCAGTAGGTCAGAAGCAGGAAAAAATATACATGTAAAGACACTTAGAAACAAAGGAAACAAAAAAATTAAATGCCTTCATCACAACTCAGAACACTGTAGAATAGATCCTTCTGACTCTCTGTACTAAAATACAGCAAATACCAAGGTCATGCTGTAGGGTCGATTTATTTCTGAATGAAGACAAATGACAACTGAATAGCAAACATTGGACTCGCTCCCTCCTGCATTAAGCAGCTGTATCTAACAAAATAAATGAAGGACTTCAGGAAACAAAAACTTCAGTTTTATTACCAGTGAAGAACTGAAAACCTTCAGAAGTTTGCATTCCACACCACTGACAGGTGATTCCTGAAGATTTGGTTTTATTAAGCTGTTGTTTGGCAATTATAGTATTATTTTTAATAAATTACATTTATCTAATTTAAATTTATTTTATTTAATTAATATAAATTTATTTAAATAATAAAATTATTTTTATTAAATTAAATTAAATCTGGCAAGGGATGTCAAAGACAACAGGAAGGGCTTCTTCAAGTACATCAGCCACAAACGGAAGTCTAGGGAAAACGCGGGGCCGCTGCTGAATGAGGTGCATGCCCTGGTGACAGAGGATACAGAGAAGGCAGAGCTACTGAATGCCGCCTTTGCCTCAGTCTTTACCGCTAAGGCTGGCCCTCAGATATCCCAGTCCCTGGAGGTAAGAGAGGAAGCCTGGAGAAAGGAAGACCTTCCCTTGGTCAAGGAGCATCAGGATAGAGCTCATTTCAACAAACTGGATACCCACAAATCCATGGGCCCCGATGGGATGCACCCACGAGTGCTGAGGGTGCTGGCAGATGTCATTGTTGAGCCACTCTCCATCATCTTTGAAAGGTCCTGGAGAACAGGAGAAGTGCCTGAAGACTGGAGGAAAGCCAATGTCACTTCAGTCTTCAAAAAGGGCAAGAAGGAGGACCCAGGGAACCACAGGCTGGTCAACCTCACCTCCATCCCTGGAAAGGTGATGGAACAGCTCAGTCTGGATGTCATCTCTAAGCAAGCAGAGGAAAAGAAGGTTATCAGGAGTAGTCAGCAAGGGTTCACCAAGGGGAAATCATGCTTGACCAATCTGATAGCCTTCTATGATGACATGACCGGCGGGGTAGATGAGGGAAGAGCCGTGGATGTTGTCTACCTAGACTTCAGCAAGGCTTTCGACACGGTTTCCCATAACATCCTCCTCGGAAAGCTCAAGAAGCGTGAGCTAGACAAGCGGACAGCAAGGTGGGTTGAGAACTGGCTGAATGGCAGAGCTCAGAGGGTTTGGGTCAGCAATGCAGAGTCTAGTTGGAGGCCTGCAGCTAGTGGTGTTCCCCAACGGTCAGTACTTGGCCCAGTCTCGTTCAACTTATTCATCCATGACCTGGATGAAGGGAAAGAGCGTACCCTCAGCGAGTTTGCTGACAACACAAAGCTAGGAGGAACGGATGATACACTCGAAGGCTGTGCTGCCATTCAGCAAGACCTGGACAGGCTGGAGAGTTGCACCAAGAGGAACCTGATTAATTTCAACAGGCACAAGTGCAGGGTCTCGCACCTGGGGAGGAATAACCCAATGCACCAGTACAGGCTGGGGTCTGACCTGCTGGAAAACAGATCTGCAGAAAGTGACTGGGAGTGCTGGTGGATGACAAGCTAACCACGAGCCAGCAGTGTGCCCTTGTTGCCAAGAAGTTCTGGGCTCCCCAGTTCAAGAAAGATGAGGAGCTACTGGAGAGAGCCCAGCGGAGAGCCACAAAGATGATGAGGGAACTGGAGCATCTTTCCTATGAGGAAAGGCTGAGGGAGCTGGGCTTGTTTAGCCTGCAGAAGACTGAGAGGAGATCTTAGAAATGCTTATAAATATCTTAAGGGTGGGTGTCAGGAGGATGAGGCCAGACTCTTTTCAGCAGTGGTGCCCAGTGACAGGACAAGGGGCAACAGGCACAAACTGAAGCATAGGAAGTTCCATCTGAACACGAGGAAGATCATCTTTACTTTGAGGGTGACAGAGCACTGAACAGTTGCCCAGAGGGGTTGTGGAGTCTCCTTCTGTGGAGATATTCAAAACCCACCTTGACAAGGGCCCGTACAGCCTGCTCTAAGTGACCCTACTTCGGCAGGAGGGCTGGACTAGATGATCCACAGAGGTCCCTTCCAAGCCCCACCATTCTGTGATTCTGTGATTTACAAGAACTTATAAAGCCCAAAACATGGTTAAATGTCTGACTTGTGAGTAATGAGGTGGGTATTCAGAAAATGCATTGGAATAAGAATGCATAAGGCTCAGTCATCCTACATATCCCACAAAGGGGGAGTCACTATTTAGAATCTTAGCCATTAGCTACGCACGCAACTGCAAGAGGGCCCTGGTGCATTCTTCAAAACACATATGCGAAAACCAAACAAATCACAATTCTACCAAATTACATAAATTTACAATTATCCAGTAAATGAGTGTGGCATAGCACTCAGCTATACATATTGTCCTATAAATGCATATAAACCAAATGCTGACTTTCCATGCAAAAAGTCATGAGCGCTCATTAATATTCACTGAAACACTTCTTACGTTTTAGAAATTATTAAACTAGCCAAAACAGACATATGATCAGTATTTCATTTGGGGGTTTTCAGGGGTTTCCTCTGGTGGGTTGTGGGTTTGTTTTGGTTTTTTTTTAAACAATACCCACAACATAAATAGATTTTTGCATTGCTGACCTTCCCTCATGTAAAGTGTACTTATTCATCTTAAAAATTCATTCACAATAACCCATTCAAAGACAATCTTCTACACAAGTTTTGTCTCAAGACTTAGTTCATCTAAACACAAATTTTCAAGATGAAGCTGGAAATCTTCCAGGGGAAAAAAACCCCACTCAAAAAGCCTTTTTGTGAATCTTGCGCTCTAATCCATCAGAAATATTGAAAGAATATTCCCTCGGTATCTTTACCATGCTCCCCATGCACTTGTGGCTTAAAGATTTAAATAAAATTTTAATATAAATGAATTGAGCAAAATTCATATAGAATTAAATAAATGGAGAAATACTACTACAGCTGTGCCTGTAAGAACCACAAAAGAATTTTTCTTCCCACTACAAATCAGCAGGTTTTTGATATAATGAAAATTTTATTAGGAAATACTTTCAGTTCTCTGAAACAAGTTAGTACTTATTCTCCTCCTGTCCGGTAGCAAAACTCGTATTGGCTCACAGTAGGTTTCCCATGATACAGTCACATAACGTTTTTTCTCATAAACACTTAAGTACCTTGCAAATATGCAAACATGTAAAAGCTGTGATTATTTAAATAAACTTTCTCCCTTATAGATTTACTGTAAGGTAGAACACTCTGTGTAACAGATTCTTTAAAAGAGACCAAGACAGCCATCTACAGGGCAAGAAAAATAATCTGTCTTTAGATCACAAGGGAACGCTGAATGACCAATCCACTCACTGTAACCTCGGAAAAACCCCGGCCAAATAGATGTGAATCTAAGTGAAAGGGATCCACACTACGTTACCAACCAGGAGTTTATTTTCACTTGGTATTTCAACATAGCTCACTTATCAATAACCCTGAACCCCAAAAGTGACAATTTTCTCCTTTTAGGATGATAGTTTATACAGAAAGTAGACAATTTTATAAAAGGAAAATGTTTTTCACTATATGGCATAGAAGGCTAAAAAATTATAAGCACTGACCCATAATTAAAGATGTCAGTTCTGCCTGGCATCTTAACTGCATCACTGTACTCTTAATTTCCTTCTCCCGTACTGACTGGCTTTAGCGCAGAACAAAACGTGGCACACAAAGGCAGCTAAACTAGCAGTGAGCTTCCTTACTACAATATACTAAAACAGCATTTATGGCCATAATCCCCATAGTCACAACTGCTAAATTGTAAACCTTCACAGTAAGCCATATAAGCGGAAGCTCCAAGTGGAGCAGCTTTATATGCAGGGATTTCTTGGTACATCAGAGAATTGGATAAATTTGGTGATTAGCGCCCAGTAGGAAAGGATTCTGGGTAATTCCAACTGTTTACTCAGATCAATTCCTGGCAGTGGGAAAGCTTAATGCAGTTCACTTGGCGTAGGTGTTTTGGAACAGATGTTACAGATGAAAAACGCGCAGAAGAATCGAATTATCATTTGAAGAAAGTACAGAGAAAAATCTTTCTAGAGTTTTGATTCAGACTGGGCACAGGGAAGACTCTGGGGTGAAACAAATAATTAACCAGCAATGCTCTTCTCTATCTCTGGACCAACTTCCTTTCCGCTGGTCTCATTTTCTACCCTACCAGAGATCTAATTGTTCCTAACGTAGCAAGTCCACTGTGACCACTGCAGGCTGTCTCTCAAATCTACTGTGAGTACCTGGCATATTTTTCATTGTAGAGGGATAAATGCATTCAAAATTCTCACACATCTCTTGCCATTTCTAGAATATGGAGTAAAGTTCTTGAGTTGTCATCAGTAATTAAGGGCGTGCGTGGGGTGTGGAGGAACATTTAATTCTACTTTGTACTGACTTAGGAAAATGTCCACAGAAGACTGTTCACACTGAAGTACCTCCTCTTCTAGATTTTTGTATGAGCCCAAGAGATTTCACACTTTCCCTTTGTTTCATATCCAACACGAAGTGCAGATGGCCCACTTACCGACACCAACAAGAAATAATCTTTGAACTAAATCCAGAAGCGTTCTTTAAAAGATTCTTTACATTGGTCTTCTAATGATGACCTCTTCCCTAATCTTGCAATGGTTTCAACCAGCTTTTCGATCATCGGTATGGCTATAAAAAGCAAAACACCTCCTCCTAACCCCATTATGATGAAAGCTTTAAATTTTATTATTCATTTTTAATGGGAAGAAGTTAAACTCCCTCAGGAACCATGAAAGGTAGGGTTTTGATCTATCAGCTAATGGAAGGTTGCTACAGAGTCATGCCTTCAGCAGACAGCCTGATAAAGGGCATACCTTGTACTTGGATGACAAGAGAAAGACAGATATTGCCCATTCTTCTCTAAAAAAAAAAAAAAAATTCCTTTTAAACAGGACTGTTACAGAATCACAGAATCACAGAATAGTAGGGGTTGGAAGGGACCTCTGTGGGTCATCTAGTCCAACCCTCCTGCTGAAGCAGGGTCACCTACAGCAGGCTGCACAGGACCTTGTCCAGGCGGGTCTTGA
>Ga0065711_1026666_pt1 | contig 63013 bp, 21 predicted proteins | sample Hoacrofraction12_FD_59098 | JGI IMG/M metagenome (GOLD analysis project Ga0065711, IMG submission 59098) | Hoatzin crop microbial communities from Cojedes, Venezuela - Epithelial fraction 12 v2 (version 2) | ecosystem: Host-associated > Birds > Digestive system > Esophagus > Crop | place... | reverse complement strand
TTTTTTTTTTTTTTTTTTTTTTTTTTTTTTTTTTTTTTTGTCCTCTCCAAGGGCCACACTCCTGCTTTACTTCCATGGAAGAACGTGGTCACCTGAAGGAATGGTAGGAGTTCTTCTTCCAGTACAGGCTGGAAGGCCCCAACTTCTCGCTGTGTAAAGCAAGCCATATTGGCATAGTGTCAAATGGTGCAGAGAGCCTGATGCCCTTTTACATAAGCTCATACGATAAAGCAAAGACAGAGGACCCCAGAGTCAGCACTCCCCTTTCTATTCAGTATTATAATGGAGAAAGCAAGCTTAAGGAGGGGTGGAGGAAGGTACAATTTCCTTTTCTTTGTTGATATTCAATTTTAACATTGCAATGCTGACATAGGGTGAATTTTTTGAAGCTTTATGATGAGATAGCGTTATAGCTGGCAACAGCAAGCAATATTGCCATCTGGGGACTGTGGCAGTAGGTAAGAACCTCTTTCTTCCTTTTCCCTCATCATGCTCTAACCAGAAATTCAGAAGTATGGTTCTTGTTCTCAGGAATGTGCCTATCACTTGAAGGCCCAAGAGACAACTAATAAATATTTGTGAGCAGGAATTAATCAATGAAAACACAAACAGCATTTGACAAATTCAGAAATATTTCCAAATGCAAAGAAAATTGGGAAGTATTTCCAAATGCAAAGAAAACCAACCAAAATGCAATGGATTCACATGCTTGAACCCTTTATGTCAACTGGAAATCTCTGCGTTTGGTCACATAATCTTTTGCATGTAGCCACAGCCACCGCACTTGCAAAAGCAGACCTTCATCCTGTGCAGTCACTGTCAGCACAGAATTCCAGTGGACATACAGATAAACGCTGTTGATGGCAAATAATTAACACAAGTTTAGCCACAGGAATCAAGGCAAACTATTGTCTGTCTCTTGATATATTCATTGATTTATGTCATTTTTAAACCTGGGACACGGAGCTATTTATCAACAGCAATTTACTTACTAATTCTAAGAGCCAAAACCTATTTGGGCTCGTACTATTACCAAGTGCTCTTACTGACTTCTGCTCTGAAAGCTATTCATGGGATCAGATTTCTACTGTGTTGGATGTGAAAAACAATTCAATCGCATCCCAAAGTAGTTTTCAATCTACACCCACTTTCATTATGCTCACTAGAAGTGAGATGAAAAGTGGTATAAGAAAACACTATGCAGAATACTTGATACATATTCACAGAGGAATGTCCCTTCACTCCTGTGATAATGAATAGCCAAAATCCAGCTATCCATTAGTGACAGCATATATAGTGAAAAAGGCTTTGCATTTAGCTTCACAGAACACTGATCTTTGTTGTCAGAAGTCAACCCTTTCTTGAACTAACTGGTATCTGGATGCTGTTCCAAATACATTAACATAGGTGATCAATAAACAACTTAAGAAGGGCAGAGCACAGCTGGGAATAAAACATATATAGCCACTGTTTTAGTGGATTCCTCCTCTCTACTTTTGGACAGATCAGAACATTTGAAAAAAAGCAACCAAAACCTCCCAACCCTATCAAAGCAAATTAATTCTGGTGAATGATTCCTGAACTTTCCACATCTCAGGGACATTTTTTCCTTCTTGATATATGAATTTTCAATCAGTTGGCACTGGACAACTAGACTATGTGTTTCTGTGATTAGATAAAACTACAGAGAGAAAAGTTCCTGGCATGAATACCAATGGTGGTGAGTGCAACATTATTTTACTTATTTCTCCTATTTCTATTAAAAAACAGAAAAAAAGGAAATTCGGTAAGCATTCCTGTCATCATAGTCAAAGACTCAGAATAACAGTAGAAAATTAAATCTAGGGGAAAATACAGCTGAACAAAACTGGTTTAAAGACTCAAACAAGCATTAGCCAAGTTTTGCTTTGCTGAGGTTCAGGTTCATAAACTCACTTCCAGTGGCGTAGGAAGGAAGTGATGATGGATGCTGTCATTTGCATTTGGGTCCAGCAGCAGGGAGGCTCTGTTTGGCTTGCAGAAAGTCTCCCAGTGTCCATAACAGTGTGTGGACGGTGCAGTGTTCAATCCACATTGGGGCAACTCACATGTGGAGCCATTGAGAGCTCACAGACTGACATGGCTGAACCCTGCCAGCGAAAGGCTCTTTTGGACAACTCTTCTGAGAGTGACAGCTGGTGTAATCCAGTGGGGTAAGGATGATTTACACCAACTAAGGACCTGGCTCATCATGTTTATAATTTTTGAAAGCAGTTACAAAAGCTATCAAACAGCATGGCAGGCCACTGAATAGGCTTTTGTCTTTTAAATACTCTTACCAGAAGGCAGCAGTAATAGAACATAGAGATGTTAAACTTTCACTGCTCTGTAAATATAAACAATTAAAGATATACTGTGAAGTTTTGCTAATTTTTAAAAAAATTTGTCAGTTCACAACAAAATCCATCACTTAAGGTCTAAATCCCTTGGCAAGAAATCAATGCAGCATGAGTCGACCTTGAATACATCAATCTCTTATAAGGGACAGAAGAAACTGTGGTAATACTTGCTTAAATAATTCCAATGCTGTGGTGCACTTTTAAAGCTAGGAGCTCTTGTACTGAATCCCATAATTGAAGAACAGGCATCTTCTCTTTGTCTGGACTTGACTATACACAACCCAGACCCTTGTGTACACTGCAGGCTGTGACTCTGCTCTGCTGAAACCTGCATGCCAAGGGGAAGAGCACCCTTTTGATTGCTGCAGCCTCCTGCCATGGAGCACTGCTCCGTAGAGACCTCGCGTGAAGGCTAAGCAATGAAGAGGAAGCCCTGCTTCACCAACACACATGGCAGAACACACAAGTCCAGCTTACCAAAAATGCTTCCAAACAGTGAGGATGGCTCAAAGCCAAGTATGCCGTATCAGGGAAGATATAAACAAGTAAGGCCTTGTTTTCCTAGGTGTTTCAGTTTAGGGACACAAGTTTTTCATACTCAGTATGCAAGAGATGACATGAGTTTCCACTCAGACTTATTTATTTGTTGAGGCATTGAAAGGAACAACTTGTTGATTTTAACTCCTAACTCACAGCTCCTCCTCATTTTTCCTGCTATGGCTGGTGTTCCCGAACAGGTATGCAGTCCTGTGCATTACGTACTGTAACAGTCCTGACAGGTGCCTCCAAGAGAAGGGAGAACAGTCAGCCACATCAGGTTGAGAGCCAGGGAGTGGTCAAACATTTGTGCCTTCAACTTCAACAGCAGCAAGAACATACTGGCTGAACAAGCAGGGTCAGGCTTGGGTGCTGTAGTTTGCTGTGCTGAACTGCTTGTTGCTGGGGTATTGTGTTTCTTCATTTTGCGTACAGCCTTAGGTATCGACAGCTACCTCTACACACTCTGAATACTTAAGTTACTCCATGGCTAGAGTAAATACCAAGGAGGCCCCGCAAGGGCAGCCAAGTGGCACTATCGAGCTGACTGAAATACTTTTATTTTAAATAAATTAACTGGCTGCCTTCCACAGAGGTATGGGAGGGTAGCCACTCGAATGCTCTCTGCCCTCAATCTTTTTTCGTGTGTGTTCAGTTTTGGATGGCAGTTCTATGCGACTTCAGTCGCTCTGGCTTGCTGACAGCTATACAATAACACAGCTAAATGGATATGGGTATGGATGAAAGATGCCAAAGAATTAGATTTGTATTTCAGAGGTGGAAATTTTAAGGCCAAATTTGTAAGCTTGTAACTGCAAACATTACTGGAAAAATGAAGATCTTTTTCCAGTAATACTGGGAGAAGGCAGGAAAACACTGCTTGAGGAAAGAATTGCAGGCTGGGAACTAGACATCTAAGGATCTGCAACTGCAGATCTGAGCACATTACTGAACCTCTCTCTCACAATTCTCCTCTCTAAGTGTTCACACCTGAAGTTTTAAGTTCCTTAAGTACCAGAGCTTTTATTAGTGGAAAGTAACTTCAATGACTTTATTAATTTTTTTTTCCATCTGTGCCAATTTTTGCCTACCTCTAGCATAAATTGATTGAATATCATGAAGAGCTGTTAAAAAGAATTGTGCTCATTTGTTGCTGCTGTTATGATTGTGTATTGGTGATAAACATTCAAAAAGTATTTTAGAAATTGTGACAGTGGAAGGTAATTTTCTACACTATGGCTGAGATAAAAGGCAATGATGACTACAATGCATTTCTCTAAGTAAATATAAATCATAGTAGCTTAACTGTTTCACAGTTTCAGTTTACTAACTTCTGCAGCAAAGATCTGTATTTCTGTTTGGATTAAAACTGAGATAGGAGGCCCTACTAGGACAGATCTACTTCTCTCATTTAAATGTTATGTGCATCATAGTGGATTTTTAGGTTCTCTGATATTTTAAATTTATTATTTAACACAAAAATATTAGCCCTGCCCTAGTAAACAAAAGAAAATGAAGTTACCCCAGATAAAAAGAGGGACACCTTCCAGCTTTTTTTTTTTTTTTTAATTATTTGTGAATTTAAACTGTAACCCTTACTTTTTACTATTGCCAAGATGAAAAGATATGCCAGGGGAGACGTCCACAGACATTCACTTCCATTTCTCCCCTCTTCTCATAACACTAGATGGATTTCTTTTTCCTTCAAAGACAAAAATTAATATCGCAAACATATAATAATGGAAACAAGAACTAGGATATGAACTGGAGACACTTTGGCCTCCAAACAATAACTTCTCTGGACGAACTAAATGCCTTTGACTCAGTCAATAGAACATTTCTATCTATAGAGGATAAACACACCCTCCAGCACAAACGATCACAGATGTAATGTTTGACCTGGGAAAAAGAAAAGAGGAAGGTGGACCCACCAAATTACATTAATATACTGGTTGGGAAAAAAATGGCCAAACTCTACACATATATATCATCCAACAACATATTTCTAAGTGTCAGAACTCTGAAAGAAGAGGTAGGATTAGTGTTTTACTACAGAGGCACTGGCATATACTACTAATTTCCTTCGTTAGACTCCCATCTCTGTTCCCAGGGACACAGCATTGCAACAAAAACTGCCCAAAATACCACTTCTGTGATAGACCTAAAAGTTAAATGACAGCCAGGACTGAACTTGTTCAAATTTTTTTTTTTTTCTTATTTTAAAGCAATCTGAAGAGCTGAGGCCATATGATGTGGCACCCAGCACACTGCTTGTAGCTACAGCTCTCTAGTGAGCTAGGATGTTTCCTCCTGCAGTGAGCCAAGGTAATGTACCATGTGTACTGCTGTCCTAGAGCCCAGCTATAACATTTCCCTTTGGTTAAAACACATTTTTTGATGCCCTGCCCACCTGGACAAGGGTAGCTTTAGGGCCAGGGTCTTCTATGTTACAGCACTCCCTGCAGAAACTCTGCTTTCTAATTTTAAGGATTCCTTCTATATTTCATCCTTCTATGGTGCAAGAGAAAGTAAGTTTCTTTAGCAAGTCTGTGCTCTTTTTAAGTGCTGTAAATTGGTTCCTTCCAGTGTTCACTGCTCTTAGAATTTCATATCTTCAGATGCATTGGCTGAACAGACACATTTTCTCTCAAGAGCATCCACACTGTTTCCCCAACCAGCACTAACAGCCCTAGCATTTAATCTGAAAGTTAAATCTAAGTTACAGCGAAACATGAAAAGGAATCTGCCCAAACTGTCTACATTGGAGAGGATCCTAGTTTCTGACTTGACTCTGATGAATAAATCTTCTCAACATCTTAATAGTAAGTGAGCAGTACATTCATTTAAAAAAGGCACTTGGCCAGGTGGAAATCTGGTGTCTCCAGCCGCTCCAGTCTTTCTTCTGATGGATGCTGGAATCCAGCCTTTAATGCATACATGTCAAACAAATCCAATACGTATAGTGCCATCCTAACTTAAACCACTAGTGTAAAATTTCTAGATGATGGATGAAGGAGGGGTGACAAGGTCACAGATCCTTCATAAGACAGGCTCCCAAACCACCACTCATAGCTGCTTTAACATAGTAACATTTATAGGGATGAGAATTCAGCTCATTTTCCAGATTTTAAGAAACAGATTTTTCTCCTGGTAAGGTAAAAGAAAACAGTTCAAGACAGTACACTTTTGTCTTCACTTGTGAAATATCTAAGGAAGCTCTGTATGCTTGATAGTATGCAGAAAAGGTAATTAAAAGATTGTATCAACTTTGGCCTGTTCGGAAGGATTTGGGTTCACTTCTCAGATAGATAAAAAAGCCTCAAGTCTAACACAAGAGGCAATTGCACACTTACAATATAGATAATTTCAGTGATCTATTGCCTTGGTTAATTCATTGACTCTCTTTGCTTCAGTTTCCTATGTGCAGAACAAGAAAAATGACATTTTCTTTTCCCATCCATTTTATGTCAATGTTACCACGTAACCTCTTCAAACAGGAGCTCTCTGTTAGCTTCAGAACACTGTAACTGCCACCCTACATGTGCGATGAGGAACATCAGGTTTTGGAAATTATAAGAAAAGGGGAAACCACACCCTGAGGTGTTTCCTCTTTGATTACTTCGATTCAAAATGGGCCAATAGTTACGATACAAGCTCAACAGCAAGACTGAACACTGAAATGCAATGCGTGCCCAAATGGAAGTGATGCCTATCCAAAATAAAGTTGTTCTTTGCCAAGTGTCTAACTACATCGCACAGCTTTCTCACAGAAACTGACACACAAGAAAGCCTTGAAGGCCAAATCAATAGGTGGTTCATCTCCTGACAGCTTTTCGCTAATGTCTAGATCAATGCTAAAGTTAAAGCCAGTGCTTTAAGGGCTGGCAAAGCAGTTGGTTTGGCACCAGAATTAGGTGTTTGCCCGAGTTCATTAATGCACCATTCTTTACCAAGGATCTACAACGTCCCACACTTCCTGGAAGGGGTACAGAGCCATATTCTTTTTCTATTATTCAAGCTTGAAAAGTTCTTAATGAAGGGTGAAGAACAGTGCATGTGAGGACAGACTTTGTGTGTTAAAGTTGAAGCTCTGAGAAACAAACACATAGTGTGTTTATCCCATACACGGCTTCAACAGTCTGAGAGTTAGTGTTAATAATAACTTATTTTTTAATAAAAATGCCAGCAAATCAACAGTATTAAGTTCTCAATTGCCGTAATTTCAATTTAAGTCTCCTAAGGTCATGGAGTATATTCAGTTTTTGTTAGGACAGCTAGAAAATAAAGACCCAGAGGAATGAAACCACTTTTTAAAGGCTTTTCAGGAAAACAAGCTTTACTATTTCTAATCTTTCTTGTTTTCTTACACAGGATGCCCTCTCAAAGCAAAGAATAATCTGAAACTGGCCAGCAGAAGCTGACAAAAATAAGAGCTCAGGCAAGGGCTCAGACACAGAGGTAACTATAGAATAACCAAGCTGTTAAATTGAGAGTTAAAAATTTCAGTCAGGGGCTGTAGATTAAGGGACAGAAGATGTGTTGTAACAGGATTGGGACTGCAGTGATGACCCAAGCCAGTGGTTGTGGCAGACACAAGGACTTTTTAAGCTGACAGAGTGCACCAGCAATGATGGCCTGCAGAAGGAGAAAACACAGCTACAAGCTGATATAATGGCAAAGACAGAGAAACAATCTGATGACTAAGAGGGACAGAACTTGGCAAATAAGAGAACAGCATCACTTTACTAAGCACAAAATGAACAAGGCCTGTGGTCAGCAGTAGGGAGAAAAGGTCTATTAGAAAAGACAGGAGATGGAGGGGATGGGTTGAAGATGACAGTAGAATAATACCAAAGGCAACAGAAGCTTGATGGAAGAAAACCATATTCCAGGGAAAGAGTAAACATCAGAAGAGAACCTGCTGGGCAGAAAAATATGGGACTACCCCTATACAAATTATTTGCTGCTACAAGAAAGGACGGTCATAGCTGTTTTTATATAGATACACATTCAAAATACTGGCATCAAAACCTTAATAATAGAGAAGATCTTTACTTCAACTTGAAAGAGATTAAAAAAGATTCTTCAGGTTAAAAAGGCTTTTAAAAAATTTCATTATAAAAAAAAGTTACATGGTCTTACAAGAACACAAAGTCTGCTAATAACTCACCCAATAGAAAGACAGAAGCAGTTTTGCACTTCGGAGGATGGTTTCTGTCAAGTGTGACATTGAAATACAGCATTCCAAAGGTTCAGGTCTTTAAATTCCTTTCACAAAAGAAATTCACCTGAGTAAGATGTAGAAAATATTGTGGTAACATTTTCAAGTTTTGTGGCACTTTTTTGCCCTCAGATATGCATGCCAGAAACTCATATGGGCCTATGGCTTATAGTCTTCCTTTAAAAACACCAATGAAACCCCTTTACAGATATCTATGACAAATACAACTGGTACTGTCAGACCTTTGCGGGAAGGCCTTCATAAGTTTTTTCACTCTTATTTAGAGTGGAGGTTTAGATTAGATGTCATTGTCTCAGATACCTTTTCATGAACTCATGAGCTTATAGACACCTCCAAAGAAAAAAAGGCTTTCCTTTCTGATTGCTACCAGGAGCAGAGAAGGATGATTTTTTTTTTAAAAAAATCCTCGTTTTCCAAATAAAATAAAATAGGTTATTTTAATTTGAACTTTTATTTTTAAAGGTGTCATTTGTCTTCCTCCTCCCCTATTTGCTTGTCTGAGCCTGTTAAATAAATCTACAGGCAGTGCTGAAAATTTTATTGCCATGGCAAGTTTATTTCAGTAGACCTATGTCCCTCTAATCTTTACTCTTGATAGAACAGCATCCAGTTTACATCATTGCCTTTTTCTACTCTCCCCCAGCTCAAGAGGATTTCTGCTCTTGGGAGTACCCTTTTATCTGTATGCCGAGATCCGATAACTGAAATTTTGTTCTGTAGTTTTCAGCTCAATCAGCAGCACTTGAAAGCTGGAGACTTCATTCTGATCTAACTTACATTGCTGTAAATGAGGATTAAATCCATTAAGGTCCATGAAATCACACAAGGTATGAAATAGAGCTAAGTGAATCCAAGATCAGACCTTGTATTTTTCCCTCCTCAGAGGACAAAATAAGTAATCTCCAAACATAAGTACACAGGCACAGTCAAAAACGAATTCCAGTTCAGCATCTGTATCCTAAATAGAAAGATACTCTAGCAGTATGAACAGCTTTAGTGGAGCAAATTCTAGCTTATGCTACATGAGGTTCTAGACTTATACGATATAAACCATGAACTGCACTTTTGATTGTGCAAAAAGAAGCTAGTATTGAAAGCAGATTGGTAAATGGTACAGTAAAGATCTCATTCAGATAGGATAAGAAAAAAGAATTCCTTCTAACCACACAATATCGGAACAAAGTAACCACTGTTTGTAACATAACTCTGGGCTGTTATCTCCATGCTACAAGAAATCTCCTCTGGACAAATCTAACTGGTCACTCTGACAAGAAGCACAACTCGTAATGCTTCTAGGAAGTCATGAACTTCTAATACCCAAGAAGTATTGCCTCTCCCCTACTAATCTAATCAGGAATTGTACTTTGACTGAACATGTTCTGACTGACGTAGGATCCAAAGTTGTGGTGGTAGCCTTCCCTGGTCATACACTTTGGCTTGAAACAGAACTTAGTAAGCATGAACTGCAGAAGAACGAGGTGAAGACACAAAGTTCTGAAGCTAGAGGTTCTAGCAACTTCTGCTTCTCCAGGATGGGGCATTAGGGTCCTATTTACCCATTGGTTAAACACCATTCAGCTAGTGAGCCATGAGAAATATCTAGGTATTTTAACATCTTTGTCAGGTGACCTCCACAGCATGCTACTGGGAGATTATGTTGTGAAAATGATATAGCTCCACTGATGTCCCTGCAATTTAGACCAACAGCAAATTTTATCCACAGTTTCTTGCAATTTGTTCCTCAAAATGATAAGTTCTGTATTTTTCCAGCTTAAAATAAAAATTATTTGGTTGAATTGTAGAGGCAAGATACGCAGTTGTACACAGGGCTTTCAAAAGAGTTTTGCCTGAGTAAGACATGTAAGGGCCAGCCCCACTGCATTTCATTCACTTAGAATGCGTTTGTTGATCATCATAGATAATTGTGATGCCAGGATTACATCAGTTGTTGCAATTTGGACAGAGTCCACCTCTCCTTTCATGGGTTGAAATGTGTGAATTTTAATTGCTCTGGTGAAGTCTTAATTTTATACCAATTTACTTACAAACATTGAAAGGAAAATAAAATTTAAAATGTGCAAAAGATTAAAGCACTCTTGTGCTAATGAGAGCCATCTGTTTATTTCTTTCCTTTTTAAAGCATTTTCAATAGGTGGAAATGAAAGACTTCAGACACATTTTCATGTCTTGAGCCTCAGCAACAGAAAAATAAAAACACAGACTCATCATCTTCAGTCAGCAAACTTGCACTAAGAAAATAAGCCTTGTTCAAGCTTGCCAATTGCTTCAGGGCCAACTACAACTGCACCACTGATCTGAAAGCAGCTATGCCCCCACACCAGGATTCTTACCCATGTCAAGAATGGCCTCATTTTAGCAGTGTTATCGTGTCTGAACGGCCCCCTCTGGTCACAGATTGGTCACTGTATGTTGCCCGGTATTTAGCGGGTGGCCAGCATCAACAGTTGCCTAGCAGCCAGTCTGTCACTTAACTCATGACAAGTAGGAGCAGTGGGTTGTTCTGCTACTGCAATGTTGTGGCATCAGTATTCGGGACTTCATTACCAGCATACTGCAGTATCAGAAGGTCTGCCCAAAGCAATCCACATATAGCTTTTATGTATAAGCACTATCGCATATATATAAACCCCACAACACAGTCCAGAGGACTATGGCCACATCAAGTCATGTTTAAATGGAACGCAAGAATTCTCTAAATATGAAGTCCAGCAGTGAAAACAAATTGCACATCAGTGGACCACTGGAGCCCCAGCTCCAGCCTACAGATCAAATCAAGATGTTAATGGGCAATTCATCAAACCATTTTTGAATGCCAACCATATATTAAACATCTATATAGACTGCTTGGAATTGTACCACAGTATATATATATGCTTAACATTCAGCCAAAGTTGTCTCTAATCAGACGTATGCTGCAGGATGACAGAAGTCTTAGTAATCAATGGTTCAAGCAAAAAATTACTGATTTTTTTGAGGAGGAGTTATTTTACAGTTAGATCAGTCACCTCTTTCTGGTATTAGTTAATGAATGGTGGAAAACAGGAGTGATGAGCTGGTGACAGCCACCTGGAGAGCTGCAAAAGCAGTACCATCACACATTGTCACCTTCTGGTCTAAGATGTAACAGTGGTCAAATGCAAGTTAACTAGTTAAATAGCCAGGCAGCCAACATTCAGAGAAAAATAAAGAGAATTTGAAGTGTCATCATATCCTTTATCTAAAAGGATCTTTTCTATCCTTACAGAGTTTTTTAAAGTTTCAAAAAACTGAGACACATAGATCAATGAAGATTAGGGGACTCTTAAGAATGCTTATATTTTATACCAACTGCTGCCTACACTCTGTTGTATAACCAGAGTTACAGATTTTAGGAATATTGACATAAAGATCCCAATGTATCATAATCAGAGCAGCATCTGTGCTAAATGCCCATATACTGTTGCTCAGGGAGAATTAGTAGAATGTTTCCTGGCCTTTAAAGACCCATTTCCTACACAAGCCCGTTTGAACAGTATCATGATGCTCTCTAAGGACTGGCAACACAAAGACATTTTCTAAGGACTGGGTATTAATGTTGGAAGGAGACAGGGATCAAGGATTCTTGGACATTGCTTGTTACACATTATTCGCTCGGCTTCAGTCAATGGCTTTTGCTGTGTTTGTTAGCATCTACAAAAAAAAGCCTCCTAAGAGGCTGAAAGCAAACAGCTCACTTCAGTTTACATGCAAATATTAATCTTTTGCATAAGTTTACTCCTGTTGAAACCTTTGTTTGGACCTGTATACATAAAAAAAAAAAAAAAAAAGAGTTCCTGTCGTTAGCAATTATGGTTGAAATAAGCAAGACAGACAAAAGCATCATAAGCAGTCATCTAAGTACACACAAGAAGCCAACAGCCCAGCCAAGGCTGGAATCTACTTTCCCCTAGTGCTAACCCAACAATTTAACCATAGGACTCTGCTGGTTTTTTTGCAGAGTGCATGTATGAAGAATCAGAGGAGCTGAAGGAACTATTATGAAACACATATTCTGACAAGAATTAAAGAAGATAGAGTGTGAAAAAACTGCAGTTTATTGACAAGCACCTGAACTCACATTTGGCCAAACTAGCATTTTACTCCACTAACACTGTAAGATATAACCAACTAATAACGATGTAAGGATTTTCAGTGGTGGCCTACTATGTGAGGTGTGATTTACATGCAAACAAGCATATGGAGAAGTAGTCAGATGAATAAAAGTACTTTAAAGTATACAGATGATCAAAATCTCCCAAACATTTAATATTTGCAGTAGCATTCCACCTTTTATTTTTTCTTCCTTTTATTCAACTTGGCACAAATGGCTGCATAATAAATTAACACAACCTTGATTTGACAAGCTTTTCCCGAGCTGCATTACAATGTCAAGTACCAGGGCCACTGTCTTCAGCACAGCCTTGACCATTTGTCACTTTCTTGTAATTAATTACAGCTCTCTCAACCAAGGCTGCTACAGAAAGTGATAAGAGTATTATACTGCTTTCAACTTTCAATGCCTGTGGGATTTGCACTCTCTTCATTGTTCTCCAAGGGGGCATTGTCCAATGTTTTGGATATAAATTAATTTTATCATTAATAGGAATTCAAAACCCAATTTCTTGCATAACTCTGAAACTTTTGTTTCTTCATATTTTGCTAATAGCTGGCATGGTAAAGAACAGTCTGCCCTCAGAATATGTAGCACTTACCCTTGCTGTGTGGGATCACTACTGACTTGAGTCAAACTACAGAATTTTCAGCTTGCAGAAAACACTGGTACTTCAAAACGTGCTTCTCATCTGAATCAGAATACTTTTCCCCTTTAGGGATCTCAGGTAAGAGACATCTAGGAAAAAAAGTGTGTTGGAAGTGCTGTAATCTAATGTTTTCTCTTGAATTTTACTTTACAGGTTTCAGTTGGCCATATCTATTACCCTTTTACATCATTTCATGACACAGATGTCTAAACTTCTGCCAAGTGTGGAGTTAAAGAATTTCAAACAGGACATTCCCTTACTACTTCAGCTAGACCCCTTCCTTTCGCTCCCACATATCTATCACATGCTTTGAAAAATTTTTATTCTTACTTATCCAATATTGTCTTGGTATTTGGGGACAGATTTCTCAGGGTAAGTAATTTTTACCATACCTTCATATTGGATTTCTGAATTATGAGATGTTATTTTTATTATGATATCATCTGCCGGCTCCAGTCAAGACTGAAGTCACAGCCACCTGAATCAACCCCTCCCCTAAAGATCTCGAGATTTACACAAGACAGACAAAAGGCAAAAAGTGAATGAACACTCTTAGTGGGGAAAAATGGTTAGAAGCAGACCTGGAAAGAGAAACCAGGTCTCTGACTTTGTTTCACTATCCACCCTACTAATCCAAACTGTCAGTCATGACCTTCACCCAAGGAAAACCTGCCAGCCAGGTTTCCAGCAACACAGGGTATTATCACCTTCCCTTTCCTCAAACTGTGCCATGCTTTGAAGATTTTGTGCACGAACTTTCAGCGCACTACTCCAAGAAGTAAGATTTCTTTTACTTTTATTACACAATTAGGTAAATTGGACAGATGTTCTACTTTATTTTCCCACTCTTTACTGCTGGCATCTATCTGTGTCATTCCTCACTAGCCTGCTCCTTTCAGCTTCTCATGTTGTTCACTTGGGTTACTAATTGTTCTATTTTTGCTTCAATGGTCACAGTTATTGATTGTGCATGGTGGGAATTTTTGATCGAGTTCTGCAGTGACACAAACACCAGATCTGTCAGGGAAGGTACTTCTCTCTCTGGCTTGTGTCCTGACCTAGAAAAGTAAGGGCAAAAAGGTTCAAGGACCACACCTATTTATACTCCAGCAAACCTTGCCCTTGTCTTTACTTTGTAAGGACAGATGATAAATTCCTGATACTTTCACAACAGGGTGTGGATACATGTGCCTCATTACTAGGCACCCTGAATAAATCAAAATCTGACTATTTTCAGTACAATATTTATTTCCAGATGCATTTGTAAAACTATAAATATACTTCTAGACATTAGTATGTGTATTATAAATAGCATTTTAAATAGAATGCATTTTAGACATCTGTCCTTATTTCTGGGAAGCTTCATTCTAAGAAAAGTAAAGGGTAAACCTTGGATTGAAACTTAACCATTAACGTTGGGGAGAATACTATAAGCATTCAACAAAACCTTGAAGATCACAGCATTGACTTGTTCAGGAGGAGAATTGTAATCTGAAATACAAGACTTCTGGCCAAGTAACATACACCATTTTCCACGAGTGCTTGTAAATGCTTGTGTTTTCTCCCCTAAAGCTTCCTGTGAAAGTCCTTCAATTTTCTAATGAAAACACAGAACAAAATTATACCAAATTTTCAACTTTCAGTAAGAAAAGATAGCTTTTATCAAAAAATTACTCTTTCCATGAGGAAGTTGGAACTTTTCAAAAAAAGCAAAAATCTTCCTCTTAAGTGCTTTATTCTGATTTGAAAAGCTGATTCTTATCCAAAAATGTTATTTCCCAGTAAAAGTTCAGGAGGCAAGAGACCTTTTAAAAGCCCCTTTATTAAGGACGAAGAGCTAGTATAGCAATAGAAACAAATAAAAGGGACATGAAATCTTACCTGATGCATTGTGGCAAAGAATTTTTCATTAAATTCATTAAGTTGGTCTCCTTGCCAGGCACCAATCCTTTTATATGTAACACTGCACAATTCACGTAAAAACACAGTCACATTTCTTTTGTGTATCAATTAATGCTGCACCACTGGATATTTGCCTTTCTTCTTAAATCCCCATTCCACTTATTTCCACTAATCTCTCTCTCATGAGACTCCCCATGAGACTTCAGTCAGTTTGCATATATTTAATAAGACCTTCCTCTCCAATTGATCTATTGTTCTGTCAATAGCTTAGAAAATTGACTGAAAGATCAAAGTGAAAAGTGTTTATATTTTTACCTAAGATTGTCTCTCCTGCTTCTAATTTTGCGGGGGTACTTTTTGCCATGTCAAAGTATCCCTCTACTTCTAAATCAAGACAGACAGACACGGTGGTTTACTCCCAGAGACATCTGCTATTATTCAGCATCTCCAAGGACAAGTAATTTCAGTTTTAAGGAACAGTTAAGCCTGACACCAAATCAGAGTTGCTAATGGTTACAGAAGCATTTTCACAATAAAGTGCTGTTCTTCTTAGGTTGCCAAATTGTTACTAATTCAACCACTGAAGTAATACAAGTTTTTATCTTACACAGTGTGTGAAAATGACCTGCTAAAAAGAGCTATTCTAGAAAGGTAAGGGGTCTCCCATCATACACACACACAGAAACATCATAAAGATACAAATTGCATGGAACAGTTTTGATAACAAAAACATGTACAGTGGGTCTTTCAGGGCTTTCTCTGGTGTTATACCTGGCTAATGCATGGCTCAATAAATAGAAGCACCTTCACAAGGGACTAACCCCTTAGTAGAAGCTATGCAAAGTGTAAATTATGCATAGCTCAGTTTAAGGTCAAGTCCCTGAGACTAGAAAGATCTTTGCAGCTCAGAAGGTACTGTTCTGTTGTGCTTTCTAAAAAGGGACTGCAGGTGGTTGCTTTTATCTCCAACTTCAAGGTAAAGCTTTTAATGCAGGTGCTCTTTTGCATATCCAATGCACCTCCTCTACTGTGGGGTTCAGTGGTCCTCTGCGCTATAACAGGGTAAAGGATTAAGTGAGGGTCTTTCAGTTCTTCACCACCAAAATAGCCTGCTTTGCAATTAACGGTGTTGCAGGCTTCACAATTTAAGAAAAAAGTCGACTGAGGTGGCAGCCACATTTTTTGAAAACTAGGCAATTAATGACATCCAGAAAATTCAACTTGTCAGAAAACAAATGCCTGCCTGGTAGCGAAACATTTCTTTGGTGCCACTTCTAGTCTGTTAGTTCTGGCACTTCAGAGCTCCCTCAGTGTGGCTAATAGCCCAGAATTCCAGAGCTGAGGGCTCTCGTAGATATTCCTGAAGTGCTGCATAAAGCCTCACCCATTACTCCTAGAAAAATCCCTTTTTAGCATTTAAAATTCCACTCCCTCTTTGGTGCTTAGATCCTTCAAACATTTGTGTGCTGTTATGTCTCTCTGTAGCCACTGCTCAGCTAAACTATATGTATTTTACTCTTTTAATGTTTTCTTTCATATGAGTCCCCACAGCTCACTCTTCCCTCTGAACTACCTCCAACATTCAATACCTGTTTCTGGTTCCAGAAATCTGACAATGTTTGAGTTGGATTCCATTTCCTGCAGTCAGAAACATTCTGTACTAAGTTATTCTTGTGATTTAAACTCTTTCTATGAGCATATTTTAAAAGTTTTATCTCCCGTACATCTTTTTTGGTGTTAAACTACAGCTGTGTGTGAGAGGGAAGCACTGATTTGGAATTACTATAAATACCTAGTCTAGATGGATTAGAGAGGCACAGAAGTCTCAAAGAGGGGTGAGACTGGGTGAACAATGCAGGAGCTGGTGCAGTTCTGACTGTAAGGTTAGATCTCCTGTGACAGGCTGAGACAGTTGGGGCTGTACAGCCTGGAGAAAAGAAGGCTCCAAGCAGATCTTACTGTGGCCTTCCAGTACTTCGAGGGCTTATAAGAAAGTAGGGACAAACTTTTCAGCAGGTCTTGTTGCAATAAGATAAGAGGTAATGGTTGTAGGCTAAAAGAGAGGAGATTTAGATCGGGTATAAGGAAGATGTTTTTTACAATGAGAGTGGTAAAATCCCGGCACAGGCTGCCCAGAGAGGTGGCAGATGCCCCATCCCTGGAAATATTCAAGGTCAGGTTGGACAGGGTTCCGAGCAACCTGATGTGGTTGAAGATGCTCCTGCTCATGGCAGCAGCGTTGGAATAGATTGCCTTTAATGGTCCCTTCCCACCCAAACTATTCTATGGTTCTATGATTCTACAATCTGTGCCAGTACTTCTCAAACACATCCATCCGCCCCAGTGAACCATGCACTGAGCATTTCAGAACCAACTTTTGCAATGCACAATGGTGTTCAGATACTTTGTGACTTAATTATCCAAGCTGAAACTGAAGTGGGAGGCACACAGTAAAAAGAAGCAGAAAAGGATCAGTAGGTAGCATAGCTTTAGTCCTGAAGTCAATGAACAGTTTTTAAATAAACGCACTATTGACAGACATTGGGTCCCAAGGTCTAAAAGGCATTTTGCCTAACTCTATGGGTGTCACGATTTTGGCAAGAATCTGTCTCTCATACACCTACAGAATCTTATGTGTTCAGTCAAAATTTTTAATGAGATTTTCCCAGAAAATTAACATGCTGATTCCACATCATGAGTGATGTGAAATTCCAGGAAGAACAGCCTGTTCTGCTAAATTTCACTCTAAAGTTATTTTTGAAAACACAAAAATGCTTCTTCTAAATGTCTTTTAGTGAAACTTTTAAATTTTTCTTTCAAATTATTTTGGCTCTAACTTTCATTCATTCCTTTGTTTATTGTAAAAAAACAAGAAATTATCGAAGAAGGCAAAATTCTGAAAACAAAACCTCAGCTAGAAAAAAGTCAAAATTTCCTGAATGTAGCTTTAAAGAAAAGTCTAAACCAGTCATTTTCACCCTGAATTTAATAGTTTCCACAAGGCTAAAAAAATTTTTGTTTTCTTTCTGCTCCACTCAGCACTTCTGTGGACAATGCAGTGAACAGTACGTATGCCTAACCCATAATTTTTTCGTGCACTAGCATCTGCCAATTTGGTAAATTATACCAGAGCAAACAAATGCATTCATCACAGCTGTAGTAAGATGTATCCACGCTACCTACATTGTTTGATTATTATTAAAGAACAGGACGGATACATAGCAAGTCTTAATGCTGGATTAATACTACTTTTGTCTGATTGAACAATTGACATTATATTTACTTCTGCTAGCCCTGATTAAAAGTATAATGAAAGCCCTAAGAATTATTCTGTTTGATTGTCATTCTACTGACACTTCCACTAACCCACGCTGTCAATAAATTATCTGATGTACTAAAGCACTTTGACTCTGCTGATACACAATGATAGTAATTTCAGTAGGGCTGAAAAATCAGAAGTACTTCATGAAAGATATAATCATAGTCAATTCTTTGTAAAGTTTCCTCAGAAAAAATGTTAAGCTCAAAAAATACAGAGAACAAGATGTTTCAATACACCGAAAGACAAACATTACAAGAAACCTTTCAGACATAAACCAAGAACATAGGCAAGCAAAAAAAAAAAAAAATTATTCTCACACTCACTAAAACTGTCTAGGACAGAATCATGTGTTAGAGACATGCCATGGTCAATTTTACTTCAGAGGCAGAACCTGAAATATATTCCTTTCTTCCCAAGCTTCCAGTGAGATCCACTTTAGAAAAGAAACTTTTGTCTTAACACTCACAAATGAGCTGAAAGAAAAGCAAAACACTTTTCATCTGAAGGAGCTATCAGGTTTTGGGAATTTTTAGTCCTAGCACAGGTGTGCTAGTGATGAGTAAACTGATAACCAGATTTCCAAGGGCTCATGTTCTTCTCTGGCAACATCCCTTTGTTCCCACCGAGATCATCCAGCTGTGTAGCCACAAAACAAATGTAGCTTCACTTCACTTAGGTATCAGTGTGGGAGGTGACCCCTTCCAAAAAATGTGCCTTTGCTCAATCTTTAAAGGACACTAAAGATATCTTGCCTGTTTCTTTACTTTTATGTCTCATTTGAAGGACAGAGAAGACATCATGTACTGAATAAAGACAGTGCTACAGGTAAGTGGAGGTGGACTGTGCCAGTGTAAACAGGGTGCAGGAGAAAAATACTATGTTTGATAAATTACTAAGGGTGAATTGTTTGGAAGCACTTTATGTGGAGCCTATTCTGGGTAAACTTATAAGGACAGATGCCTCGCGCTTTAAACTGATGTTAGTTTGCAATGCAGGAGAAACAAAAACATTGCTGAGCCACAGCTTAGTCAAGCTTTACATTTTTGGGACAGCAGTTTCCTTGAGGGTAACTACGTAAGTACTTTTTTTTGGACAAGGGTTATTCAGTTTAAGAATTGCATAACGTAAATGAAAGATGAGGGACTTTTGCATGAAAAGGTAAACCTTGACACCACACACTAGCAGCTGGCATAACCTGTCTAGCCTCCAGGGGCATTAACAGCAGTTAAGACTAACAGTCTGCATTTAACTCTTGGAAAAATAAGACAGTTGGATTTATTTTCAATGACTTGATATAAAATAAGCTTCATTTCTCTTCATATGTTACACAATCTTGTTTTGTATTTTATTTCAGAGATACAGCCACAACCAGGGTAGAAGACTCCATACCTGTCATCATGCCAGGACAAGCAATCTCAAGTTTCCTTGTTTCTAATAACGTTAAAGCAATGCACAGGAATAAATTACAATAAAAGTAGAGTTATACATGTAAGGTCATACACACACAAACAGATCTATGGAAACACTTGTGTGAGGAAAGTGGGAGACAAGCAAGTCTGTCTGGCCATCACAAATTACCTTAACTTCGTAATCTGATGACACAAAATACCCGGGAACTTTGAAGACAAGCATGACTAGCCATGAAGGTCACCCAAATAAACTAATTTTACAGCAAGAGCAAAATTCAAAAGGCAGTAGTCTAATATATATTAATATCCAATGAACAATTATTAGCTCCTATTTTTGTAAAAGGATATAGAATATTAAAAAAAAAAATCCAACAATTCTCTATTTCAGTCCTTACTAATGCACTGTCACTGACCCAGGAAACCTAACATCAGATTTTAGGTGCCTCGAATATACACTGCCAAGTTTCTTACTGTGGATTTATGCAAAGAAAGTCTCTGTTAAAATAATAATTAAAAAAAGAAGCACAATTACACAGTTTCACCAAGAATAGATCTCAACATGCTTTTTTCATAACTCTGTAGGAAGACAGAGGAGGAAGGAAGGAAGGAAAGTAATTGCTATTTAATTATATCATAAAAACATCACCTGACATGGCAGTAAATGTGTCACCCCACATACAGTTTCTCAACAAGTACACCTTTGAAGCTCTTCGAAGCCTAGACCATGAACAGAGAAAAGAGCAGGCAGTCCTGCTCAGGATGCAGTCCCTCCCCATTCTCACACCCCAGAGCCCAACACCCTGAACCACGTGCTTATTTCCTACCTTCCACCTCATGTCCAGACCATTTCTGGCTGTAGGCTCACTCAGGCCCTTGGGCATTAACAGGAAACCACCTGACCACAGGACACCTGGGTTCAATTATACCCCTGATTGCAGCTCTCCCAGTCTCTGCACCTGGCTGGTTGTTGGCTTTGCCTTTGATTTTTGGCAGGTGTGGCCCATAGCATTCAGGGGTTCTCCAGCTAAAACAGACTGCATATGCTAAAAGGCTAGCAGCAAATAGGCTAAAAGAGCTCATACAAAGTGATGTAAAATGCTTTCTATGGAATTAACAGCAGTGTCCAGAAGACTAGCTATAGAGGTAGTTGTCATATTCACAAACAAAAGGCTACATCCACAGCGAAACTTACCTCTTGGGGGAAAGCAGGAACCCTGACAAGTGAATGTAGTGGACACTCTCCCTGGCACTTCTTTACACTATCTCAGTGTATGGTTCCCCATCAGCCCCTGCCTGGTATGCTGCACAAGACACCAAAGCTCAGAAGACCGTCAGGAGTTACCAGATCCTCTCCAACTGCAGCTGGTGTTCAGCCTCGTGGGGCCACAGGGATCCCACTCTGAACCCAGCACTCCATCACCAGCCACAAACCTTGGCCTCGGCTCCAGCCCCTTTGGCAAATGGCAGCTCTGTGCGAGCCCAAAGCCCTCAGGAATGACAAAAGCCAGCAGCCAAGGGGTATTGACCCACTGCATGCTTAAATCAAAGGGCAGAAAAACACATGCACATGTAGCCATCCTCACCCCAGTCCCGGGCGCTTGGCCAGCCCAGTCGCACGGCCCTCGAGGAGCTGTCGTTCCTGAGGCAAGTAGGCAGCAAGCCCCAGCCCTTCACCGCTGCCATGTTGCAGCAAGCTTCTGTGGTGTCTTCTCGCCCTCACCCACCCCAGCCAATCCAGCTCAGGCTGGGGGCTGCGCTGTTCTCCCATTGGTGCTCTCCCAGCTGTCCCGCCGTGCAGTGCCCCGCCCCCGGGGAGGAGGTGGTGGCCGGCGGGGCAGGCGGGTACGGCTGGGCCAGCACCGCCTGACACCCTCGGCTTTTACCCAGAGCCTGCTTTCACAGCGCGTATTCAGCACGCAGTAATTCTTTAAGCTACGGAAAGAAAAGGGACTTTCCTCTTGCTATAGCCCAGTGACCAGGAAGTTCCATAAACGGAAGACTTGCTTCACACAAAAGGCTCGTGTGTGTTGTGCTTTCCATCAGTGAGCCCCAGTTCTGAAGATTCTGTGTGTTTTCCTCGTGTACCAAATCAGCAGGTGTTTAAGGAAGCCCGTCTAGTGCCTAGTGTCCTCAGCTCTGCTGCGGAGCTGGAGCTGTGTTTCCCTGCGTAGAGGCACCGTGTGTCTGGGAGAGCTGCGTGAAGATGTCTCCAACGCAGTCAGTCAGGCTGCGCTGGCTGACGGCTGGCTGCCTCCGGTGCTGTCCTGCAGCATCTTCTGCTCGGCACAGCATTTGTCTTGTTCCCACTGCATCCATTGTCTGTATAATAAAAGCTTTTTTTCCTTCTTTTTTTTTTTTTTTTCCCCCCCCAGAGGCACAGGAGTGTATTTTAGTACATCTCTGAGTGCATCTTAATACAAAAGCAATAGTCTTTTTCATTCAACCACATCAGAATACATTTGCTTTAGATTTTGGACTGTAGAATGCAGGTGGAGTTTTGTACGAAAGTCAGGCTCCATACCTTAACTTTGGCAGCGCCTTACGTGATCCACTAAATACGCAGAGCAGTGAGTTTCAAATAGCAGGTTGCAGCAGCAACAGTTTTTACACTGCTGGGTTCCCACCAAGGAACATGAAGAGCTCACTGGTACTCCACGAGTATCCTGACAGGCACATGTTAGCGTCCCTCATTTCCAACAGTTAAACCCTATTAAAATGACTCAGAAAAATGCAAAATATTCTTCTGAAGTCATTAGCCTGTGGAGAAATGGCTTTAGCCACCATGCGGAAGGCATTCCTTTCCCACTCAGGATTCCCAGACACACCTTTGTTTGTTCCAGCTTTTGTCTGGGAACTGCTCTTTTTGCTCAGATTTCTGAGCTCTGCAGGCACGACAGACGGCAACTCATTCTACTCCATTGCAGCAGATGTGCAGTTTTCTCCTCCATTCACTTAACTCGGCTTGAGAGGGTTGTAAAAAAAAAAAAACAAACCACTAACACTTCTTCCTTACTGCAGTTTCCCTCCTTGCAAGATCCAGTCCAGATCCTTGGATCCTTTATCCTCTTTTCTGGATGGCAGAGGTATGAGAAAAATAGTATCATAACTCATACTGTTCTGGGATGTGTAGGAACAAAGAACACTTACTACTGGTCCTACTGGTCAGGGGAAACAGGGTGAAGAAACAAGGAAATCAACAAAATAAAGGAATTTGATTTCAGGAGTGCTGAGACTTTCCATGCTTGAGGATGCTACTAGCATTGGATGTGTTGACTATAGCTCTGAGATTTGTATCAGGACCTCTTAGAAGAGAATTTGGGTTTGGAGCCTCAGGTCAGGCAAAAAGCACAAATAGCTCTATACATACAGGTGAGCACTCCCTTTGTCTCTGCAAGATTTTTCATCACACAACTTCACAGCCCAGGATTGTGGTGTTTGTTTTGATTCTGTTCACGTAAGCACATTTGGACCAGAACATTCCAAATCACCAGCTTTCAAATGGAGCCAAATGGAAAAGGCAATGTAAGAGTCCATGAACGGCAGCTCAAGCTTTTTTGTACTGCAGCTTATGGAAACGGTTTGATAAGATTCTTGGGAATTTTGAACTGATACTGAAGCACTGTAGAGTGAATTCACCCATTTTGTGGTTTGTTTTGGATGTTTTGCATTCCTTTCAGAAAAGTCCAACAGTAATGTATAATACCACCATTTTCCCTTTAGAATATGTATCCATAATGAAAGAACTTGGATCCTCGAATCAAAAGAATTACGTTTATAGGCCTGTTTCTATAGCCAGACTTCACCATGTGAAAGGATATGGATGTGGGATTGAGCTCCTTTTCATTTTGTATAACAGTCAATAATGGCTAATCACATATTGCTTTTTTACTTGGGGGAAATGATCTCATTATATCTGTTTTTGATCCCCCATGATTCCTGAGACTCAGTAAATGGGAATGTTTCCAAGTGAGTAACTGCATTCTTGATGAAACTGATCTCTTTTTACATAATCCCATAAAAGACATCTTTCCTCATATTAGTTGGTTAGCGCTATGTAATACACAGTGTTTCACCATTAGCTAGCCTAAGTGGACATTCACTGGATTAACATTATAATGTTTAAATTTCTCCTCCAAAATATCACATTAGAGATTATTGCTGTAGTTTTTGCTCCAAGGCACTTCTGCTTGTAATCAAAATCTCATTAAAAGGAATTCATATATTCTGTAGCCCAAAGGATCGCAATTTCATTCCTTCTGCTGTCCCTGTGCCTCCCATGCACTGATTTATATGGGTGTTTTACCTAAGGAAAAACTGTCCAATTTGACTCTTTTAAGAGTGAGTGTCAAAGGTACAAACAGAATTTGGCACCGAGTTGTTTACATACACTGAAGAGCTTTGAAAAAATTCTACTCTTTTTCTGCTATTTCAAGTCAAATGCGTAAAGTAAGGAGAACGTTTTAACAGACACTGCTCTGATGTATGGTTAGATGAGAAAATCCTCTGACACGATAGGAAACATGACTTTAGATAGATATCTGGCCTTGTAACCAACTACCTTGTCTTCTATTTTTGCCTCTCCTCTTTGCATAAATTACTTTCGAATAAATTATTACTTTTAAACTGAATTCACTGATTACTGGAGCCAAATCTTATTGAAACGAGATGTGAAGTCTTCTGGATTTTACATGGAGTGATATTTGCCTGTCACCAAGCCCAAAAAATAGAGGACAGTTTGCAGTAATCACAGGTTTATTAATCCATTTTTTTACTAGAACATCAAGATTATCAGAACAACATCTACATTGTTTAATTCTTCAGGAAAAATAACTTGATTTTTCTCCTCTCCATCAGCAACTGACATGCAGGAGACACTCGTGAAAACCTGGGATGGGCAGAGCCTCTGGTCTAAATTGTGCTTTTTTCTGTATTTCTGATAAATCTTTCCTCTGTGATCTGTAGTGGTACAAAGACACCAAAGGATTAGTTTTTTCAGGGACAGTTCTTCCACCTTTCTCTGCATCATCAAGGTGAGATAGCTCTCCCAGGGCAGCCTGCATTCTTTGTATTTTGGTAGCACTTTACAGACGATTACACGATGAGCATCTGGGACATGATTTACAGTGTCGCTCTAAACACACAAAGGGTGCTAAAAGGTGTGACTGCCTTAGTATGATCCAGGGGGAAATCAAGTTCCTCTACAGCTGCACATTGACAGTGAAATCACAGATGGAGTCCAAGGGAAGACAAAACTGAAGCTTTTGAGTCCAGAACTCAAGCCATGTTCTCGACCTCTGTTTTAACCATAACTTTTCTCTTTACTTGCGATAGTCTTTTAACTTTTTCATCTGCATTGTTAATTCACAGCCCACCTTAGTGAGGTTGTTACTTCTGCATCTGAGAGATCTTGTGTCCAGAGGGCATAGCTTCCTTCAGACAATCACAATATACAGCCCAATTTGAACACGATTAAAAAAAATACAAAATCCCAACTAGCCATTTGCTTCAATTTACAATTCTGTAAATTGTATATTAGTATCCAAACTCAGCAGATACAACATGCTGAGGTTCCCTAGGAACCCCTCCTAGGTCATTTTACAGATTGATTGCCTCAAATACAATTTTGACAGTAGATATATTATACTTATTTCTTGGGCTCCCTATTTTTCTCCTCTTTGTCTTGAGTGGCAAGGTGGTGACGAAAGAGTTTGATAGAGCAGTGTTTACAAACAGTGTGAATGAATAAGTCTTTGAACTGCTAGAGTGGCAAAAAAAATACTGACCTCAATTTTTAGTCAGTTTGAAATTCTGAAATATTTTTAAGATGAACATGATACTTGAGAGCTGTTGGAGGATTTGAAAGGCTTTTCTTTGCACCCTTTGAACTTCCTTGCTGTACGCACCGAATGCAGGAATGCCATTTGTTTCCTGAACCCAAGCTGACAATTCGCATTGCCCAGTTTGTTTTCTTGGCTGGGAAAAACTTCATAAATTTCCATCCCCATCTTTGAGCTGTGAATTTTCTTTGCATTTGCTAACTCAGGGAACACAGTTTAATGACCTTCCCAAGTGCTAAAAGTAATTCATCACTAATTGTTTTTAGAAATAGGTTTTCCAAGGTATCAGTTCAAACTAAGCTTGTTTACTGATGCCCACTCATCCATATAATTCACATCTTGCAACTAAAATCACGTTTTCTTTAATATAATGAGATTTTAGAAAGTGCTCTGCAGGTTTCCCAAATGTTCAGAGAAAATACCGGAGTGGCACATTGCTATGTTAATAAACACTTTATTTACTTCACATTCAACACAGGAACTTGTAGCTGGAAGGGGATATAATCCATAATTTAGGAAGAGCTTCTCAAAGGCAATATTATTCTTGGTCCTTCAGAGCAAAGAGTTGTAAGTTTTTTAACCTCGTGTAAAATCTCTGAGATTTCATTGCCTCTCACCTAGTTTAAACAAAGCTTTTTTTACACAGTATTTTAAGGCTGTAGAAATTTCTGCAATGAAAGATGCCAGAGATTTATCTAGTCGACTGTGTCTGGTAACAGATTTTCTATTGAACTTCGTGTTCATCAACAGTAAAATAATAATGGGCTCGTAGGGCATGGTCTTCCTCAAACTTAGGGAGTAATTGCTGTGCTTGTGCCCTGCAACACTGCAATTTATGACACCAGCGTGCACAGAACTAAAGCACATGTTAAATCTAAAGCAGATGATTAGTACCAACAAGTTTAGTGAAATTACTTATGCTTAAACAGAAGTATCTCAGCATTACTAAGTTCCTGAAGTATATCATATCTCTAGCTGGATTTTTAAAAAAAGTCTGTCTTTGTGTAAGAAGATGATTGAGCTGTGGGTAGGTAATAGGATACCTTTATTTTAATGTCATATTCAGATTTTTTGTCAAAAATTTACTTGAGGTGCAATCTTTCCCTTCCCTTGCTGTGCAGTTAATTGGAGGATTTTTCTCTGATGTTACTGGGGACAAGCTTTCACATAGAGGGAGTTTTCTTATATTTATCTATCCAGATGCTGCCATCACCATGATGTATGGGTGCTGCTGCTTTTCTGTAATACTTATATCCACACACAAAGATCAAAAAGAAAAATATTTTCCGTTAAATCCACTTACCTTTCTTCTGGGAAAGAAATCGAATGTTCTTATTATGACTTCTCTTTTTTTTTTTTTTTAATCACATCTCAAATTGGCTTCATCTGATCTTGCCTACCTTTGTCCTAAAGCTATCACTTTTGTCTTCTTTTTCTGAAAACCAGGGCTTATGATTTTGGGAAACAGAGATAAGCCTTTTTCTTAAGTTATCTTTCATTGTTGTGTGCTCCCCTTGGAAGACTGCAGCTTGAGGACAGAAGTTACATTGATGTGGGAAAAGGCTGAAGCTAGATATAGGAATTCACATTATATAAGAAAATTTTAATTCTGCTGTGATTTCAGTCACTGACAGAGTTCACTTACCAGGTTCTATGCTCTTGAAAATTATTTTGAAATTCAGAATCACTCAACAATCTCTCTCTCATTTTGTTTTTCCTTATGAGGTTCATCTGAAATTGGTGATTATTGAGCATTAGTCAAGCTGCCTTCCCCCTAAATGCCTGCAATTCAGTATTTTAAATTTGGTTTCATGGTCCAGATGCTATTTAGAGCTATATTTATGCTCACAACCGGAATTGTAAACCCTCTTCTAGCCTCTGGTTAAGGGACATATGTGCCTAGGCAGATGTTTCATGACTACAGAAGAAACCATCTCTTCAATACATGACCTGCTTAGCAAATGGATCCTGTTTCCCCAAATGTCACGAGATGATAACACTGAAAATAAATCATGTTTGAAACATCAGCCTGTTCTTTTCAAATCACAGGCAGTGATCTGTGAACATAGGTTATGAATGCATGCTACTGCGGTTAGAGTTTTCAGAGAAGTCTATGGTGCTGGGCTTTCTTTAATCTATTCTAAAAACACTTGCCCCTGTGCCAGTCTGCGTAGGTACTGCGCCATTCCCATTCCACCCTGATAAGAATTATCCAGGTTAGGATCAGATAAGCTTCATCTGCCAAGACAGTCCTGGAATGCAGCCTTATCCCAACATTACAGTCTTCCTTCAGAATACAGACAGAGGTCCTTATCAGGTGCTCTTGCATTTGGGAAAGAGTGCCTCTCACATGATCGCCCTTTGGATGGGCTTGTATTCCATCTCCTGTTTTGCTTTTCTTATACCTGTATAGCCCTGGTCTAAATATGACATACTGTGCTTGGAGTACCTGGGTATTATTTCCTTCGTTGGAAAACTGTTGTTATTCTAGATTTGAAGCCAATCTTTGAACAGATCATATAACCCCACAACAATTAAGGCACTCACTGAGGGCAGAAACTCAGAAAATCAAGGTGCCCACTACTGTTTTAGAGATGAAACATTGCATTATCGTTCACTTTGGTACCCAGTACCATGGTAGCAAATGCATCTGCTTTAAGCTATTATTCAGAATGTTTTCCATTCTTAATACCAGAGGAAAAAAAAAAATCTGGTACACTTAATGCTAATGCCTAAATAATTATTATGAGTTGCACCATACCTACAATGATCCGTAATTATTTTCCTGAGGAAACCATTCATCTCCCAACTCCTTAATACTCCAGCATTAAGCTCCTTAAGCAAAAACAGAGCTATGCAAGATTATTCCAAACTTTACAGTGAAGGCATAGTGCAGCTATTAATTATTTGTCTTGCAAAGGGAAAGGAGATTGTAAACAAGGAACAAGGTAGATAAAATGACCTACCCTAGGTTGCTCACAAGGTCATCAACAGAACAAGCTAAATGTGATTTGTTAATTTCTCCCAGTAACTAAACATCTCTTTCCTACAGTGTAAAGTTCAGGCCAAAACTAATACTAAATTGAGACCTCCAGGCTAATCTGACACCTACAATTCCAGGAAGCAAATACTACAGTGTGAAGAATCCAGTCTGCCCTCTGGGAAATTGCACTATACCATCATCTGCTCTTCCTTTCTACATCCCCTATATCACAAAGGTAAACGTGTGGGACCTATCCCAGTATGTACAATATGCCAGATCATTTGATACATATCTCACCCTTATCCTCAATTGTTTCTTCACAACTGAGCACAGGGCCAGAAATATGATTAACTGTGAAATTTAATATATGTCAATTTATCTGCTGTTTGCTGTTTGCAGCATATTGTGAATAAAAGTGTTCCTCATTTTTTCTTATCCTTCACTTGTGTCAGAAATGTCAGATTCCTGAACTGTACAGTCAGAGAGAAAATAACTGAAATGTCCTTTCCTGAATCAATCCTGTCTCTGCTGACAGGGCAAGATGTCACAAAACTGAAGATGAAAAATTGCTTACTGTACACGACAGCAAACTAATAACAATACATACACTGGAGCCAAATCAAAACAAATTTTGTTACTCAAATCTGGTGCCCGTCAGCTCAACAGAACCTATTCAGCTAATACCATAGGCTGTATTCTTCACATGCTACTGCCTAGAATCATGCAGTATCCAGAACGGATTTGCAATACTACAACTCACCTCTGCACACAGTGCATGCATAAACCAGAAACCAGTAGCGCCCAGTTTGGTACCTCAGAAGGCTTATGTGGTACCTTGTTACAGGGATTTCTAAATATGTTTCAAGTTGGCCTAATTTACTTCTCATTAGAGTTATTCATCTCCCACTAAAGTCACTGGTAAAATTAATTAGTTTGGTTTGAGCGGAGTCAAGCTGAAAGCAGTACATTTCTGAAGGACCCTTGCCAAGGCTAATAGTCACCACTGACGTAACCATGATGAGACAGTATTTTCTTTATGTGGTCATAGCATGCTGAGGCCCTAACCAAGATCAGTCTCACTGTCCGGGAAGAAATTAACAGACTCTCATGATTTCTCTGTCTAAACATACAAGGACAGGAGAAAACGAATGATTATCATACCCCAATTTTACAGATGGCAGCAGAGGGTAGCAAATTGTCTAAAGCACCCATTCCTGTACTTTAGAAAAACAACAGATTTTCCCTTCCGGGATTGTTCTCTCAAGACATCAGAGACACTTGTGAACAAAGGCTTTTATTGCACAAATATCTCAAGGCTCATTGTTGCTTCTGTTGAAGACAGTGGATTCCAGGGAGGGCAGAAGTTAGCTTGAAATAGTAAAAAACCCAGACGGCTGCAGAAAAGGGACACAAAAAAATAAGTGAGCAATAGCATAGCTGCAATTGCTAGCTCCCTCCAGCAACTTGCCAGCCATTCTTAACATCTTTTTAGTTCTTTGATTTTCAACTCCGTTTGATTTCCCTGATACCATGAGCTAAGTAAGTTTGGTCAGTGAAGGAAAATGCGCAAGGAAAGCTGTGTGCCTAAAAATCGGTGATTAATTTCATCACCCATTCTCTGCTTATTCAGCTAAAGAATAATCAAATTCAGAAGCACAGTTGAATTCATTCAGTAGATTTTGATTTATATTAATGAAAGAGAAAGACTCTAAAGCTTCACTGCATTGGAATTACCTTAGCATGGGGTCAGCACTCGTGTTGGCCTATCACATCTCTTTCCTACCTTCCCTCTGCTTTTCTGTCTTAGAAGTTATTAAATGGCAAAGTTCTCAAAAGAAGCTTATAGTCCTTGTCAATAAAATATTTCTCACCATTACAACTGCTGAAAAGTTGGCAAAATCAGTTGTTCGTGTTATCATGGAGAACATTTTCACTTTTTGTCTGTAGAATTTTGTCTGACTTTTCCAAAAAGTGAAAACACCTTTTCTGTCATCACTTATTAAAATTATATAGACTCTGTCTGGTAGCTTTCTACTGAGCCTCCCTCTCAAATCATTGTGAACTCTGCATGGAGAATGGCAGCAGGCCCAAATTTACATGAAGCTCCTGTTTAAATGCGACATTCAAAATGAGTCTGAAATGTGACACGTATACAAAGCAAGACCTCAGAGGTTTTGTCCAAGAATCTAAATGAAACATTTTTCTGAAATTCAAAAGGGTTTAGTAACTCAGTTTTGAAGCTCTGTTCAAAGGCCTCTGGAATGAGAGGCTCATTCACTGAATGTCCCTGGGGAATTTGGAAATGTTTCTGAAAATACCCTCTGCTAGCTTGGAGAGTTGTGAAGATCAACAATTGAAATTACTTGCCCAGCCATATAGAAAACTCTCCATGAGAAATATTGCTGTTAGGGGCCAGCTTCATGTGGGCAGCAGGAGCCTAAATCAAAATTTGGCCAGTTAAACTGGAACTTCAGTACAGCACCTAATGGACATAGACCTGGCTATCATTCTTAGCCTAACAGTGAATTTTTAACCCAATCATAGGAATTTAAACAAAACAGCACAGCCAATTTTTTTTGCTAATCTACCCCAGTCCTGATGTTTGCCTGTTCTTTTGGGAATGAAGGTTGACCCTTGGCCCCTGTCCCTGCTTCCTTCCAAACGTCTCAGGAAATTACTAGGAGAATTAGATTTGTCACTGTCACGAACTCTAACAGGAAACAAATATGGCTTCCAAACAACCACTGTTTCACCTTTTTGGATGTATTCCCTTTACTTTCTCCATCCTTGACTTCCTCCTCAGTTCAGTAGGCACCCATTTTGTCTATTATTAAAGCTGGTTCTGTGTCTGTTTGCTTAGAAAGACACTGTTTTTCGTGATGTTTGACTACAACAGAAATTTATAGCATCAAAAACTGGAATGATGTTTGGCCAATGTAAGACATTTTTCTAACTTGCAGCTGTGTAAGAGTACAGTTTTGAAGTCCTCCATTTTTGGGGTAATTCTCATCAGGGCTTAAAAACCACTCTAACCACTAGACAATACAAGCCCTGAGCAAAGGAGTACAGAAGGTTACTGCCAGGTGTTTCCATATCCAGTTCAAACAGGAAAACCTAATCAGCATCTGAAAGCTCTTGCAGAATTCACCAAGGTCCCAGCAAGCACTCCATGCTCTCAGAGAGAGTCTCGGAGATAACTGACAGTGTCAACTTTGACCTCAGAAAAATCACCCCTCATTTACCTACTGCAAAAGAAAAGAATTTTGGGAAAAAACCTACAAAGTGACTGATGATGTGCTTGTGATGCATTTATCAGACAGTATGTTAAGCTGCAATAGAAGAACATTTTTTGCATAAAACAGATTAAGAAATCAAAGCTGTGCATCGTCCATACATTTTCAGATCTATGATTGAAAGACAAAGTGAACGCTCTTCTGTTGTGGGATAAGGCTGACCTTGAACACAGGAAAAGAAAAAAAAGCCAGTGATGTGCCAGAGATGATTAATGGGATAAAAAAGAGAGCTCTTTCCAAACCGCGTTAGTGATCACGTAGGGGAAAACTGTGAAAAAGATTTGAAACACATCAGTGCCCAAGCCAAGAGAGCACATAACAGTTCCATCCCCTCTAAAGCTACCTGCTAGTTTCCTCTGCAATTCATCCATCACCCCTTCCAAAAGACCCAACAGAGTATCTTTTCCAGGTTGTGATCTGATAAGCGTGGCAAAATAGGATAACAAGGTAAGGAAACCTCAGCATACGGTCATTTCAGGTGGAGTACCTGCAGAAAGGAAAACAGATACAATTTTGCTTTTGAAACAAATGACACTAGAAAGAAGTGAGAAAATGTAATATGGATACTCTTATCTTCATGCTAATAGGTGTTGGCTGCCACCTTGTACGATGATCAAAGAGCTCACAAAACCCTTCACCATCAAAGGCTTTTTGCAGGCCCAGGACAATGAGAAAGCAAGTCACAGGCGGGTTGGTTCAAAACTACCTTTGTAGTTGCTGAATGGTAGAACAGAACAAGCTAGAAGAACGAATGCTGATCACTGAAGCTGAGAGGAACCAGAAGCACAGATGATCTGAGCTGATGCACTTGAGATTTCTCAGCAAGTACCCTGCCTTCTGAATGTGAATGAGATCACTCTCCTTTTATTCCTGACCTGAGAAGATGACTGCAAAACAGAACAATGTAGCAAAGTGCAGCAGGGTGATTACAGCTTCCTGTTTTTCTTTTGCACCTACTGTATTTCTGCTTTTCTTTGCTTTCTTTTCATCGTTTTCATTTCAGTTTTGAACTTATTAAAAACAACAGCAGTTTGACCGTGAGGTCTTACATGGAGTAGCACCGCCATCATGCTCTTTTACTTTCAGGGGAACTTAACTTGCTTGCTAGACCAGATTCTACTTTCTTTTGTGTAGGTGCTCAAATGTGGTAGTTAATTTTATCTGAAGTTACTGAATATTCTTGATAAGCAAAGAACTCAGCCTTTGCTCAAGTTGTGTTATAAGCCTAGAAGTGGACATTCAGATTTTAGTCGACTTGTGGGACTTTGTCCTATGATAAATGATTTCTTTACATAGGACTGCTGCTTACTCGCTTCATTTAACATTTCCTGAGGCAGTGGAGAGATATGTAGTAAATTTCCGTAGACTGTATTCTCCTGCACCTAGCACAATTAAAAGAATTTATCAGAAAGACTCCTTCAGAATTCTCTGCACCAGCCAGAACTGTGTAGTTTGTAGATTGGTTTGTTAACCTACAATCTGTAGTTAAAACTACAGATTGACCGATAGAGATCGATTTCAGCTGAAGGTAGGATTCCAATCTTGCATTTCAGGATGGAACCAAGTGAGACTTGACTTCAGTAATGCAGTTCTCATGGGTGAACCTCATACCAGAGGGAGTTGTTCATAAGCAGCAGGATCCACTGTCCTGTCTTCTAGACTGGATGTTGTAAGTGATTAACTCCAGAAAGGCCATACAAAAGTCAGCAGATGTGAAGTCGTGTTTCTAGGCTAAAATAGGTCTCCATATGTTGTTATTATATTGTTTCCCTTCCCATTGCACACTCCTGTACAGTGCACAGTGGAAGACTATATTCGATCTGTTTCGCCGACGTGCTTTCCACATTGTACCCACTGCCCATTTATAGCCAAGTTTGCAGTTGTTCCCATCCAAAGGGTAATCTTGACATATCTTCCACACTCACACTGAAATTTCATGGTTGTTCCAGAAGATCATGTCTTGCAATAATCAGACTATTTTCGGGGCCTTCTGTTTTTTTTTCGCTTTCTTGGAAAGCGGCACCCTCAGGTCCCACACGTAGATGGAATGTTTCCAGTCAGTGCTCTTATCTGTACATCAAACCTCCTCCTGTCTCAAGCTCATCTCCTTGCTTACACAGAAATGTTGAAGTTTGCTGTAAATATCTGCAAAAACCAATATGTGAGTAATAAAAGAACTAAAACAAATATTTGTGTCAGCATTGAGGAACACGAGTTACCCCTGCAACTCCCTGAACCATTGACAACCATTATACTTGTTCCTCCATGCACTGTTTTTGTCAGTGTGTATTTTTAATCCTCCTCTTCTTGCTGCTAGATGGATTTCAAACCATCCCATGCAACACAGAAAAGTAAACTGAAATTAGCATTATATAATTAAAACCTGTAATTAAAATAGTATTAATTTTTCTTCACTGAAAAATTAAAGGGAAAATTCCCACACTTGAGAAAAGAAAATGCGTTGTCACATTTCTAAGTCAAAGTTAATTATGAATTATGGATCATTTGCAAGAAAGTAATACAAAAGTACCCACTGGGCCTGTATCCAAAGTAAAAATGAGTTTATGACAAAGTTGATATTGACCCATCATTTATAAAGTCTGTTAAATTCATCTTAGACTGGGCTTCTAGTGGAAGATGATTTATTAAACAAAGTAATATAAAATGTAATGAAATAGATTAAGTCTCTTTTTGAAATATTGTTATCCATTAGATCTGGTAAATTTAAGTCTCTTCAACCACGAAGTACCACTTCAGCAGATACTCCAGCTCCTACCTAGACGTGGAGTTGCTAATGCTTTAGTCTCCTATGTTGAAAAATCTTTGTCAGGAGAATAGATGGTGGTAATGATTTCATTTCTTTTGAGGCTTTAATTTAATCATCTTTAGGATATCTCAACAATTGCAAATCTTTTCTGCCTGCACAAAGATTACAGGTTTTATCTAATTTAGATGCAGAGGGGTTCCACCCCGGTTATCGGGGAAGCTGAAGAATGGTGTTACTCAGAGTTAAGCAGTCTTCCAAAGAGCCTTGCATGTTCACCAGGGGCTTATCCACGCTATAGTGGGAATGGTAGCAGCAGCACAGGAGACGCTTAATTTGGCATCAAGAGGAAGCCATGGCAGTGAAGATGCATCAGCAAAAACCTCACCGTGGGCAATCAGCTGAAACCAATTCACTGGCAGGCAAGTTCTTGCAGTTGTCCTTTGCAGTTTGTCTGCACTGTGCAATGGGGCATGATGCAGCCCTCTGTAGGCTGGTGATAATCCAAGCCAGGAAGACCACGTGTTGAAGAGCAGCGTGGTGGTTGTCAGGCACTGAACAGGTTGTTGTGCATGTGAGGCTGTCATGCCTGTGCAGTGCTGGCACTGGGCTGCCAAGCTAGAGCAAATGGAGCTAAACTGCTCCCAGATCTGAGCTGGTGTGAGGTTACCTCTGCTAAAGGGTTTATGGGCTCCTCCACCATGTAATACATTTTCCTGACATTGTTTGTGTCTCCACAACATCTCCCTAAGGCTGCCGAGTACTCTGGTGCAGTTTACTTTTGGGTAAATCAAGTCACAATGCAATTAGGAGTAGATGTGACTTTTCTTGCCTGTGTTCTGTAGACCTTAGCTCTGGGTACATTCTTGAGGAAAAGGAGGCTGGAGACTGTCCATGGTCTCACTCCATAGATAAATGTTTGGGAAAACTAGTCACATCTGTGAACTCTAAAGGAAGACAGATAGCACCAGGGGCAGAGCCAGGTACACACATGAGAGCCCAGGAATGAACTGAAGTAGGCGAGTAGCCTCAGTGAAATCCGCATATCCTTCACAGCACTCAGGTAATCTACTGCTGCCAAATATAAAGATGTTCTTCACTGCTGAGATGTGCTTGCGTGCTTTATGGTGTGAGGTCCCATGCATTTCCTGGACACCCTTGGCTGGATCTCTGGTTACTAATCTGTTGCTACAAGTGCTAGAATTCATTTCTTGAAATAAATCTCAGGCATACTGGCTTGAATGGTTTATAACCTTGCTTCTCTCTGTGTTCCAACAACATTAATTCTGTTGTAATGACTCCTGTAAAGATATAATTTGAATAGTAATGTTTTATCAGTTTTACTTTTGCCTATTTTCCAGAATAATCCATTCTCTTATCGCACTTTAACTTTTCAGCCTTTGAACATTTCTAAGCTTTAGTGTTTGTGCATAATGCAAAATCTTATTGCCACAGGAAAAGCAGTTTCTCTTTTTTTTAATTTATTCATAATTAAAACTCTCATGTTAGTGACAGTTTTCAAATCTGACATGACATTTTTATAATCTAGTTAATATCTCGAAAGGTTTTCTGCATTGCAGCCTGGGAATTATGCAAATTAAGATAAGGAAAAAAGCATTGCCTCAATGTTGTTTAATCATAAAGCTATGACTGAAGAATTATTATTGTTTTCATTATAGGAAAACTACATTACAGATTTTTTGCCAAAATCAGGTGATAGCTCAGTATATTCTGCACTGTAAGAATTCTCCCTTTCCTGCAGTTTGCTTTTGCAGACAGAAAGATACAATAATAGATTCACTGCCACTGCAAATATACCTGGCCTTAGTCCAAAGCTAGCGTTGAAGTTAATAGAAAGATTCAGTAATGGGCTTGGGATCAGGCCCTTTATAAATATAATTGACTGTCATACTTCCTTCCCATTTTTTTCCATGCCACTAGGCATTTTACACTGCAAGATCTTATACATACAGACATGCTTGCACACCACGTGTTCAGCCTTGGCTGGAGGAGCTAGCTGCTACTGTAGACTAGGTACTAAATGGGCAGTTGTCTCTTTTTAATGACTCTAAGTTTTTAATTTTGTGTCTCTACAGTTAATTACTAATTCTTATCCCTATATATATATATCTATCCCTATATATCCTCCCTCAGTACAGGGGCAGCTATGAAATGCATGACAGAGGTAATCCATACGACTCATTTATCCCTTAGCGGAGATTTGCTTTGGCAGAGCCAGGCACAGGCAGTTCAGAGTCTCCACAGAGCTCTACTTACAATAATAATATGGTTTGATGGCATGAAGGGCTGGTAACCCAAAGATCCATGCTGCTTTGTCACACTACTGTATCAAGGGAGGAGGGAAGTATTGAGGTTTGGCCTTGTTTTTTAAGGTAGAGGAGGTGCAGAAGAGGAGAGACTGACCTATATTAGGAAGTCCCAGGACTGCCAGTGGAAAAGGATGGGACAAAGACTGAGGAAGGGGCATGACTTAAAGGTACACAATATTTCGAAGAGAGGATTGTGCATTCCTGATGCTTTCACTACAGCCAGCTCCACTAAAGCTTTTCTATGAGTGAAAGTAAATAGTGATACGAGTGCCTGAGCTGAGAATCATGCCTAGAGCCGAACTCCTGCAGCCAAATGATTTATAGTATATTTACTTTTCCTGGCCATCCAGCTGGCAGTCGCCTTTAAGCTGCCATCATTACTGTGTCACTGGAGAGTCTATTATTGCTCCAATCTCTTACTCATTTTCACTCTGCTCTTTCTAATAATTGAGGAGCAGGCAGGGTTCAATATACCGAGACTTAGACTATCACAGAGTTCCTACAATGTCTGGCACTACCAGGTGTCTTTTGCCTTGTAAATGGTTTCCTTGCACAAGCCCAGGTGGCCCAAAATGTGTTCAGTTCAGCTACCTGGCGCCTGTATTCGCTTAGAGCCGTATGTGACATGCAGAACTGGACAATTTGTCCCACCCGGAATCTTTCCCAGACAATGTGCAGAAGAGCTCCTGCCACTGCAAGTTGTAGGGCAGCCATGTAGAATTGGCTTGTTCCTCTGGGATAGAGTATATGGGATTTTATTTTGAGGACTTATGTTGCCAGCTGATCGGTTATGTCTTCAGACACAAAAGCTGACCCGAGGCTCTTTCTTTCCTGTCATTTCCCTTCATCAGAAATGAGTAACTGAGAGTGAAAGATCAAAAGTAAAATTAGTGCAAGGGAGCAATGAAGAGCACAGTTGGAGTGTGTGTACATGTGCTTCTAGCTGTAAAGGACTGCAGCTGAGTGCTATGCAATTTAAAGAGATGGCACACAGAAATGGGGCTGCTCGTTCAAACTCCACAATAACAGAGTAAAGGATTGTCCATGTGGAATAACTAACCACTGGGCTCCAGCCTGAATTCTGGCTAACAACCCCTGCTTAAACTGAACAAGTAGCCTAACACGATTTGGTCTTACCCTGTAAAATCTGCTTGCACAACTTGGGTTAAACTGTCTCAAAATCAAAGGGAAGGCTGTACAAGTAATTTCTCAACAGTGATGGGTTCTGTCTCATGGCTTCCCCAGTGAGAACAGCAGTTTTCTTCAGTTCAAAAACTTCTGTGTTAACAAACATTGAGCTTGTTACTGCCTATTGAGGACTGCATGCACAGTGCTCAGAGTAAAGCATATTTGTAATGTGTATTTTGGTATCTGCTTTCTCCAACTGTAAAATACCTGAGCTATAAACCTCCCCCATTACTTATACATTTGTGAATTGTGCCAGAGTGTAGGAGAACCAGATCAGCTGCACCGATGGCAAGGTAAATTTTGCATGTGCGCTATGCAGAATGCAACATATATTTGTTCATACTACTGAAAACTGGAATGATCCTTAAATATAACATTTTAAATGCCATACATTCACTAGCTTTATAATAGTTTACAAGTATCTGATGGCAGAAATTCATTTACATACCAGAATAATTCTTAGATAACTGAGAAATGCCTTTAGCATAATTTATGAAAGTTGCTTAGCTGATATTTACAGCAACGGCAGTAAATCCAAGATGCAGCTTCAAACACAACTCACAGTATCTCCCTAAGATGTAACCTAATACTGTCAGGAAGTGTCAGCTTTAAACAAATAACACAACACTGTACTAAATAAAGATTATGACAATCTAATGCAGATCTTCAAACTTGAGATGTTTGGGCAGAACTGAATGGATTATTTTTCTGCTTTTTTAGAAGAAAAAGGTCAGCCAGAAAAACCGTATTTCAGAGGTCATTCAGTTCACAGCCCTCATACATATTTTGCTATATCTTAAAATTTCGCTACAGAAAGAACATTATGACCATTTGTCTTTTCCCGCCAAGAGGGGAACAAGAAAGATGACACAGCATGTAGGTTTTAGTGAAATAAATACCAGTAATTTCATTGATTGTAGAAAATAATAAAAAAAATTGCAAAGTAACACTGGGTTGTTCTAATGGTGAAGCACAAAGTCATTGTATTATAACATACTGTTAGTGTTATAGTGATAACCATCATCCCAGACAACCTTAAACCTCCCTCACTCCACTGCAATTTATTTCTCAATGGACAAAAAAGGTTAAGGCCAAACCAGGTAGAGAAGGGAAGTGAAAAGGCCCATGTCACGCAGTGGCTTGCTACCAGAATCAGACACAGAACCCAAGTGTCCTGAGTCACACGCTGGAGCCTTATCTCTTAGATAATGCTGTCATCAGAAATAAATACCAGTTGTAGGTTAACTGGTGGATAAGCATACAGTGGTTTGCAGAAGGGACAAGTGACAGGTCTAAGCTTCCTCATCTTGTAGTGACAGCTCCTTGTCAAGGGGAGAGACGTGTCAAGAGAGGTGATGTACTGTCTTTGAAGATCCATTGTTTAGAAGAAGGGAAAGGGGTCACCAGTCCCCTGAGGAATGTGGAATTTGAAAAGAAATATAAAATTCCGAATAAGAGGCTAAGATAAATATTTTCTATTTAAAAAACAAAACAAAGCAAAACAAAAAACCCAGACAGAATTTTGCACTTTAATAAATTTTTAGATCAGTAGTAACTAGAGCATTGCTTTCCAAAGGCTGAAAATTTAGGCCTCCTTTCTTCCACTCCCTTTTCTTTTTTTCTTTGCTTGCTCAATTTTGACACTGTAATGACTTGAGGAAGGCCTTTATGCCATGTTAAATGTATTTACCTGCAGAGTCGAAATCTACTTTGTAGCTTTCCACCAAGGCGGTTCCAGAAGCAGTAAAAGGGAAGGCAACAGGCACACTACACTTTTCAGACATAAGAGTTTTGGTTTGGCAATATCTGGTAAATCAGTCAGCGAACACACTGAAAGAAAAGATGATTTCACATAACAAAGAACATCGTATGGAGATATTAATCCTGACTTTTCCCTCTTCCTCTCCAGGCAGTATCCTGTACTTAACTTAGTATTTCAGGCTTTGTTTTATTGCTACAAACAATTTGCATAGCCATTGTATCTGCACAGCCATTTCACTTGTCCACATGCTTCTGACATGCAACAGGCTGCCACACTATGTTTAAAAATATTCAAGCTGTATGAGGTTCCCTTCGTTATTATTCAGTACACAGCCCTGTATACCCACTTCAGAGCCAGAAGCCATCTGGTATCAGTTTAAAAGTATCATTTGGTTTTCTTCGCATATTTTTCTTGGTTTGGGTTGAAATTCAAAAGCAAGTAGGATAGGAGAGGGGGGTGTGTTTGTGGAGAGACCTTCTAGGATGTTTTACAGGAATAACAACTGGAGGTTTTCTTTAGAAACATGCCCAGATACATACTCACTCTCATGTCTTCACTGAAAGATCAATCTGTAATGAAGTGAATAGAGAAAATACCTCATTGGTATCCTTGGCTTCCCAGGTATCATGCTACCAGACCAAGAGCCTCAGGAGGTCAGTCTTAAAATTTAATTTTGTGTGCTTTGATTATATTATTGGAGACCAAGCCTTCACCAAGATCATAGAGTCATAGAATGGTTTGGTTGGAAGGGACCTTAAAGACCATGTAGTTCCATCCCCCCTGCCACGAGCAGGGACATGTTCCACCAGACCAGGTTGCTCAGAGCTCCATCCAACCTGGCCTTGAACACTGCCAGGGAGGGGGCAGCCACAACTTCTCTGGGCAACCTGCTCCAGTGCCTCACCACCCTCATGGTAAAGAATTTCTTTCTTATATTTAATCTAAATCTCCCCTCTTTCAGTTTAAAGCCATCACCCCTTGTCTTATCCCTACATGTCCTTGTAAAAAGTCCCTCTCCAGCTTTGTTGTAGGCCCCTTCAGGTACTGGAAGGCCACAATAAGGTCTCCCTGGTGCCTGCTCTTCTCCAGGCTAAATCGTCCCAACTCTCCCAGCCTTTCCTAACAGCAGAGGTTCTCCAGCCCTCTGACTACTGCTGTGGCCTCATCCGGCCCCGCTCCAACAGCTCCAGCTCTGTCCTGTGCTGAGGGCTCCAGAGCCGGACGCAGGACTCCTGGAGGGTCTCACCAGAGCAGAGCAGAGGGGCAGAATCTCCTCTCTTTCCCTACTGCCCATGCTGCTGGGGATGCAGCCTGGGGCATTGTTGGCCTTTTGGGCTGTGAGCACACATTGCTGGGTCATGTCGAGCTTCTCGTCAACCAGCACCCCCAAGTCCTTGTCCTCAGGGCTGCTCTAGATATACATCTGGATCTCTGAGGTGAAACATACAAAACACAAAATATGGGTGCTTTGCTCATGCAGAACAGCTGTTCTCCTTTACCCGAACCTCTAGGAACATGGCCATTTTATAAATAGCTTCCATTTCAGCAATTAAGCAAGAGGTCTTACCAGCAAGCTAATGTTTCAGGAGCTTGTGTGATTGTCTTAATAGAGTTCAAACACTCTTTATCCCATGGCTTTGATCAGCCAATCTAGAATTATATTCCTATTTTCAAGTTTGTCCCATCTTCACTTTGATATCAGATTGCTTCCCTTTTGTCCCTGCTGTACTAAGGTTGTGATAATGACTTGTGATTAACCACACCTTTATATCTCACTTAAAATTCTTGCCTCAGGAAGACAGTATTTTAGAGAGGAAGAAGTATAATAAATAGCTAAGTACATTATTACGATACACGGAACAGCTTGGGTAAATAATTAGCATCTTACCTTGTGTCATGACAAGGTATGAATCAGAGGTAACTTGTCATGCTACACCAAAAAAATTATTCAAGCATAACTTTAGATAGCAATGGGGGAGAAACAGATTACAGCCCATCCTGTTTATTGTTTATTCTCCTGGCTCTGCAGAAAAGAAAAAATGATATTACAGCTGACTAGAATTTCTGATGGAATGCAATGGGTTGTAACAAGTTTATCAATTGAGCTAGTATCTTCCACCACTGGAAGAAATAAAAGGTCTGCTCGTACAAAAGCTATCATTCAGTAATTTGTGTCATTACATTTCTGTCTTCAGGGAGTTGAGCATGTACACACCGTCTAGGTTCAAACGGCTACATAATGGTTGATTGCCTCCCATTCCCCAGGCAAGTTGGTGTTCTGCTGAGGATGTTACTAGCTAAATGATTGGGAAGTGATCTCCTGCAGAGAGTGTTAACCTAATGCTTAGTGAGATTAGTGAAATAATTAATTGTATCTATTCAGGACGTAACTCGCTGGTGTAGAAGGGAAATTGCTTTCCCTTCAGGATAGGGAAAGCATACCATTGACAAACACCAACTTCATTGGAGATTACACAAAAATAGAATAGTTTTTCCTATTGCACATCAAAGGTGAATCAAGACACTAGTAGGAAAAGTAAGAACAAAAGGAGAGTATTGACAGAAGTGACCATCACTTGAAGAAAAGAGCTGTCTGGAGCCTCAGTCTGCCAACAGTAGCAACAGTCACTGTACCGGTACAAACAGCGTGTTGGGCATTGACTGACTGTGCCCACACAAAACAGAGCCATGCTGTGCAGGTTCAATGGGTTTGGAGCAGAAAAACTGTATTTTTGAAGTGTTGCTGCTTCTCTGAGCAACGTCTGGCATGTATGCAGAAGATGGTCCTGGCAGTGTAGACATGCTCATTACAAGACAGAATAGGAATCGACATGAAGTATCATTCATATCTGGGGAATCCCATTGTGACTGTGCGTCTCCAAAGGCATCCAGCTACTACCCCTTTTCTTCCCCTTGGGGGACCAGAATGGCTGATGAAACCAAGGCTACTGCAGCCAGGGAGAATGAAGAGTTTGAGAGTTTTATATTTTCATATTAATGCTATTATTTTTAAATGATCATGCTATAGTTGTTCAGAAAAGGGTTACTTAAATGAAAATTCCATGAGCAAAGGAAGATAAAACAGGCATTCAAGGCACATTTGGTTTGCATTGTATTAAAAAAGGAAATTCTCTGTTCAGTTGAACTAGTTCTCTAGCTTGTAAAAATGCTGTAGATTCTTATACCTGACATGTAATACTCTTTTGTGATTAGATTATTAGCTTAATGAATAATGAAATTGTCTCACTGTTTCTTTCTGATTTTACTACATAGATTAAAAAAAGAAACAAGCAGGGAAAGGGTCATATGTGAGTAGCTGGGCTTGACTTACAAATTTTATCCAAACCACAGTTTAACAGCGAACTGCAACAACTGTGACTCCCTGAGAGCCAAAAAAATGTGTTTTCAGGAGAGAAAACAAGATAAGAAGAAAACATGTGCTGGACTGTGAGGACATATACTTTCTTGCTGTAGGGAGGAGTGAGGAACAGCGTGAAAAGAAGTAGTCAGAGATGTATGTGACCAAGGAAAGTCAACAATCAAAGCACAGAGAAAAAATATAGAGATTGCCTGCTCAGATCCCATTCCCAAGACTGTCAACAAAGCTCTCTTTCCTGTGATTTCCTGAATAGTTCATAAAGAAAGTGTCTTAATGAGCATGAAGATGTGACTTTTCTCAGCTTTATGACTGATGCCTGCAGTGCATACACATACACCTGCATACTTATGTATGTGAAAGTGTTCATGACCCTACTGATGCAGCAGTGTCCAGAGAGTTTTTAAGAAGTGTTCAAAATCCAGATCACTACATGATTTTAAAAATCTTTTATTTGGGCTACTAAATTGGCAGAACACTGGTCCTGACCTTGTACATGTCTATGGATTATTCACTATACATGTTTTCCACTGTACTTGGACTTTTACAATCTAGAGTCAGCATGCACCTTTTACAACCTCTGAAAAGTCTAAACCACTGACTGTGTCTCAGGAAGATATATAATTTTTTTCAAAAGAATACTTGTGAGTTTTATAACTGAAAGTTTATGTCTTCTGTTTTAATAAAAGAAGAAAAAGCAAATATTGCAGAGGTCTCAGTCCTCCTTAACTGACATGAACATTGTCAGAGAAAGAAAGAAGGAAAGTGTGAAACTTTTAAGCTACAGTGCTCTGGAAATAAAAAGGCTAGACTTGTAACTATTTATAATTATTTAATTGGGACTCTTCAGTTAATGCTGCATTAACACTTTGCATAATCTAATCTCTGCCTTACAGAAGTACTATTTTAAGGTTTAAAATTTCATGTTGCAATTTTAAGGATAAAGAGTTTTGATTGTAATGATAGATCAGAGACTGTTTGAGAAAAATAACATGAGACAAGAATGCAAAGCTGTGATTTTTCTCCCTGGCCGCAGCTTTCCTCTTGCACTATGCTCCACAGAAAAAGGAGCAAAGAGTGAACCTTCACTTAGATTAATCCTACAATTGATTCCAAAAGGTTCAATGATTAAAAGCAACTGTACAGAACCAACATTTAGAAAAAGAACCAAACACCATTTGTGCACCAGTAGCTTTGTTAAAAACAGGAAAAAAAACCACTCAAGCCAGAGGAACAAACCCAAGGTTTAATTCATATCGATTGCAGCCACCTGCTCACTCAATTTCCAAAAGAAAGCTTTTTCTGCATGCTATAAATAAATTTCTCTAGCTAAAAGAATCTTTGGGAGTCTCACTCATTTAATCTTCCATCTAAGGTTGCCAACCTTTCCCCTTAAAAGGTAAGTATTATTAGAGAATTAGTAAGTGATTACCTTCAACCAACCAACCATTACCTTTTTCTAGATGACGAGATGCATACATACACTAAATGCAACCACACATCAAAAAAAAATGTATAAAGGCAAGGAATCCTGCTGCACTAATAAAATATTGATTGTTAATGTAGAGCACTGTACTAACGCCTGTGGAATGAAATTCCCACATATGGTCTGAGGAGCTGCTGGTACATGCAGCCTTTTATGATGTTTTATTTGGCATTAAAACATTTCCACAAGGTGGGTTTGCAGATGATTGTCACCAGCAGAAAAGCAGTGAGCTTCACTTAGAAGATATAGAACTTAGTGAAATGAAGATAAAGAACAGATTAATGTTATTAGTTCATAAAACCACTCAAATGAGGGCTTACTATGATGTGCTGTATAGGAATAGACTTCTCCATTCGGAGCTAATATTCAAAACCTAGTCACAAGGGACTCGCTTAATCCAAAATACTGCCCAAAGAACAAGAAGAACACTTGTATCCTCCAATAGGTCATCTGTTGCCTCCAGAAAGCAAGTATATTTTTGGCCTTGAACTGTTTGCAGGTCACTAGAACATTTGGTTCTTAATTACTGGGCCAAATTCATCCCTTGTGTAATTCCACAGATGTGCAGGAAAAATCAAAGCTGCCGAATTATAAAAAATCTTTAGAAATACTTTAAAAATGTTTCTTCAAAAATACTTTAAATATGCTGTCTTGGAGGGACCACTTGAAGTAGGATCTGTTTAGGAACTGAAGGATGCTGGACTAACGTTGACGAATTTGGACATCTTTCTGTCACTTCCAATTTTAATTCATTGTAGGGGAAGAGCCAGGGAGGAAAAGGATTGTATTTATGAGCCACTGTTACTTTGTGCCAATTGATATGCTCCATGCCTGCTACTCATAACTCAGATTTCTTTACTATTTAGATTCTTCATTCCTTAAAAGTACTCAATAAGTGAATCATTGCCAAGAGCTTTTACAATTTAAAACATGCTTGTGGCAGAATTGCTAGAATGAACAGGATTATTTCCCTCTGAGCTCTAATATGCGTTATCAATATTGAAGTAGTTAGAGAAAGGATAAAGGAAAACAACGTGTTGTTCTCTGAATTTGATACCCTGCAATATCCCATGCATGCCTGCTGCATATACATACCAGTATATAAACCAACTTTAGAATACCTGGAAGTAACCTCCAAACCTAGGTGCACAGAAATCCTTACATCCATTAAACAACAACTGTACCCTGACTGAAAGTAACTGTCAGGTTCTCTCCCTCAGTACAGCTCTGCCCATCACATAACATTACAACCCACGTCAGGATGAATAACCCCTGGACAGGAGGGCTCTGAGATTTCAGTTATCAGCGATGAAATTTAAGAACTGTCAGGATTAGTTTGAGTAGAGCTGATCCTTCCTCAGGGTGGGATATAGGCATAGACATTGTCTTGAGCTCCTTTTTAGATGTATTTTCTGTGATTGTCTACAATTCCGTGAGATATTGCCCCAAGGAAAAGCCCTTAGATTAACATGCTCTATCTATACTAGATGAAGTGGGGAATAAAAATCTCTCAACGGAGAATACCCACCTCATTTCTGCTACACCAGGGACGCCCCACACCAGCATGTGCAGAGGCTCTAGCTGCTATCAGCAAAGCTCAAGCGAGAGCCATTCAAAGCTGCTCCACAGCTGCCCTGGTAGTGAGAGTTGGCAGAGATCAGTGCCCCTTTCCAATCTCATAGAGAACGTGTTTACACTCCCCCTTTGCAAGGGAAGAGAAAGATAGATGTTCTAGAAGCTATGAACAAAGAGAAAAACATTGCCATATAATCAGTACTGCTGCTGTCCTTCAGTTAGAACTATCATAATTTCTGCCGAGATGCTGTCTCCAGAGTTGGTTTTCCACCAACCTAGCGGTTTCCAAACTGTCATCTTCATATTTTTTCTCCATCTGGAAAAAAAAATAATTACAAAGAACATTTCTGTGCAGGAAGCGAACTACTGTTAAACACCTGTGACTGAAGTCACTACTATCTCCTTGTCTGGCCTCTTCCTTACTTGGCAAACTTGTTTCTTGCAGCTGAGCTAGAACTTTTCTCCTGAATTAAAAAAAAAGAAAAAAAGGAAAAGTTGAAAAGTCCTCTGTTGCACTTTCTGGAAATGAGTCTTCCTGTAAATGGTATTCTTTTTCCTCCCTTGAAATGGCTGCTGCATGATCACAGTGTAGGACAGGGATAGGATGGGTTCAGAAATACTTTCAGAAAATGTATCAATGCCACCTGTTTCCTACCTGGAAGCCTCTGCAAAGCAGCAGTTGTATTTAATCAGATCTCTAACAGACATACACCTGATCACAAAAAATCAGGTCCAGACAGCACTCAGCAAAGGGGCCAAGATCTCAGCAGGCATAACAGCTGAACTCCCTGCTGTGGCTACAGGGATGCTAGTGCCTGAAGACCAGCCACTGGAACGTGACATCACAGGGATGCTTACCCTGGTGCAGTCTGCACTTGCCCACGTGGGGAGCTCACACAAGCTTTAGTACCCTACCAGTGCAAGTTTTAGTACCCTACTAGAGAAACTGTACACCCAGCACATCTCATCCCTGGATGGGCAGCATACTTCCATCTATATCAGTGGTTAAACCGAATGAGGAGAAACTGTTCACATCCCATGTGATGTTCTGTGTTGCCAGACCTTGTCACTGAAGTATACATGAAGGATCTGTTGCTCTTTATTAACAGATACAATGCAGAGTGAATTCAGTCAAAGCTGAGACTTTTGGGGAGTTAAAATAAGGAGATGGAATTGCAAGTATAACTGTAAGCCTAGCAGGAATCAGAATCAGAATCTTCATACTAGCGATTAATCTCTGGAATCATTGAAATACAGGTGATCTAAGAAAATGGTGCTGTGAGCTTTTGGCAAGAATCAGAACTATTGATTTTGCTGGTGTGCAGAAAATATAAAAATAACAAAGGCTTAGCTGAAGGTATTTTTTCCCTTTGTTGCAAAAGAATTTTGCAGGTGGGGGAATGTGTGGGAGGTGAGAGTTGCTACCTGCTATTAAGTCAGCCCATTTCACACTGACTTGAAACTCTGCTATTTGTTCAATGATAAGTGATCAATTCCTCTTTTTACCATTTTTTTAAAAATCATTCTTGAAGGTAGTGCCTCTAAACTTTTACTTGCATTTTAATTAACCTGATTCCTAAAAATTAAAAAGCTAATTGCTAAGATTATAATAACTTAAAAAAGAATAAAAAGATGTCTCAAACCAACACTAAATTAAATACTTTTTGTAATGGTTTACCAGTGAATGAGCACCTGAGCTCACATTCCTCCCTGCTGCAGATGAGGTTCACTCCTTCAGTCCCGTGGAGTTCAGTGTGATTCTGCCCATGTATCATCCTAGGTGGTTTCATGAAATCATTGTTAAATGCATTTTAGCATTTGATAAGTGGCATTTTACATTCTGACTTGTATATACTTGAATATTCTTATTTATCTTGCTTATTTGTTTTTTGTGGGTGATTAATCTGATTTATGAACTGATGTTGATATACATTATTTACTTATATAAACTCAGATTTTGTGCTGCATTGTCTAACAGTAATTAGGTACGGGAACCCTCGTGGTTCTGTGTAAGAAACTACTAAGGAGCCTAAGAAGTCTAAGATAAGAACTTGGAGAACAGGGAATTTCTTTTCTAATCAATGCTACTTACACTGAAATTAGCAGTAGCCTTGCTAAAGGCTTGTTTAGCAGTAGGATTTATGATAATGCCGGGATGCAACTTTGAATCAAACTAAGACTATTAGCTTAAAGCTAAAAACATCTATTTTTTGAAGAAAATTATCACCATTTAGAATTACTAGTTGACATGTCCCTCCAAATAGTTTTACAAACACTTTTGTGACAATTTCTCCCCTTTTTTTTGATTTTCCAGTGATGGAATTAAATCTTACCAAGAATTTTACTGAGCTGTTTCTGATTTCTCAACCTGTCCTTTATGGTGTAATTCCCCTTTTATATAAAATGTTTTGTGACTCCAGCTCCTACATAGAGACAGAAATTTTGAGCACTATACTGTAAATACGCAAGTCAAATTCCCTTTAGCAGAAGCCTGTGTAACTCGGATACTGCAGTTCCACCCCAGTGAACATCTCATTTGCAGCCCATGCCATGACTTTAGATGATCTTTTTTAAGAGCAAAATGATAAATAATTGCAGGTAATGCTATGCAACTTACCATCAAATCAATACAGCAGCATGAAGAAGGAATGTTAAAAGCAAGAGTGTTTCCCTGTTCATGCTGGGACTTAGTACACATGAGATATGTGGATGATTTTAAGGAATGAAAAACATTTGACTGGATTATAAGATATTTGCCTTTGTCTTAAAGATGTTATGCAGAAACACTGAAAAAGCAGTTACAGCTCCATCAGGAGGCATTATATTCTCGTGTTCCATTTCTAATCTCTCAGGACTTTCATATTTGGCTATTGAACTGGAAAATACTTGACCATAATCTCATATAACTATAAACACCAGTACAATGCAGATGATAGTAAGAAAAAGGACAGATAGTACAGAAAACCATGATGAGAATCATTCAGCTGTTAGAAAGGAAAGGGCAAATCCCAGCTAGTGTAGAAATGAATGTGTTCAATTTCTCTCAGGATTTGATTTAATTATCTTCGTAATGGCTAAGACTCCATTTGGTTTCCAGTGACTTTTGAACCTAGAGCACCCAAACATTATAGTCAAAGTATTTATTGCTGAAGGGACTGATTCCACTGTCAGCTAGAGCAGAACCTAATCTTTTTGCCAGCCAACAGCAGGAAATAATGTCCTACACCCCAAAAAACTGTTCCCCTGGAAAAGTCGAGACTGGTTGTGTGTCTGTCCTGACAGAGGACTGATTGAGCATGTCAAAAGCACCACGCTAATGCAGGAAAGCCATTTCCTTGGGGTTAGCACTGATACTGGAGCTCTGCTCCAGAGATAGCTTTATTACAGTGGTGAGCAGAGCTACAATACTTCTACATCCACACGTACAATCTGTTGAACTCTGTGACAGAATTAGGCTTAATTAGATTGTATTTGGAAATCTCAGTTTTTATGGATAGAAGGTGTTAGAGAAAAACAAATGACTAATTTTTAATTCACACTATTATGCCTTTCAGTTATAGCACATATGCTACATAAGAACAGAGTGCAGAGAGATTTCAGAAACACTCAGCTGCAATAGCATATGCTAGTGCAGATCTGCTTTATTCTATTTCTTTTTTTCAAAATTCTCTTGTAGCTTTGAGTCAACTTCATGAGTATGAGTCTGATCTTGCTGGCAGTTTTACAGTCAGGAATACAATCATAGGAGCCAGAAAACTACTGCAGTGTAGAATTAGGATTTCTTAGATCCAGCACCAGATCTGCTATTTGTTGCATTCAAGTATGAACATTCAGAAGGGAAAAAGGCATACTGACGAGTCCTAAACCTCTTATTTGAAGGTACAGGTTTCTTTAAAAAAATGTCAATTATAAAAACATTGTAAAACACCCATTTTCAACTTTTATTCAACTTTATACAGTAGGTCTAAGCGCAGAAAGGGAAAATATTCCAATCATGATATCCCAGGTCAAGTGTTTCCTACCTAAGGATTTTAAGATCAAAGAAAAGTACCCTCTGTCCTTCAACACTTCATGAGATTGTGCTGGAGGCGGAGGACGAGTCTCAAAGAAGAACGTTTATCGAGAAACTAAGGTTTTTGTGTCACCATCTATGGGCGATGCAGTTCTCTCATGCTGACATACGCCATTAAGAAAGCAGTGGTCCTCTGATTCATTTTTATGAGACGGAAGGTTGAGGCAGACTGCCCCGAAAGAGATACAACCATGAGATGAAATGGAAATGCTCTCAATGCAGATTGGGGATACAAGTTTACCCTTGTTTTCGGAAGCAAGAATGATGAATGGAGTACAAGCGTAGGAGACATGAGTGAACTTTAACAAACTCTGTAGCACGCTGAAAGATATGATTTGTGAGCTGTATTTTCTCTGTGGGCCTTTCCCATCCATGCCTCATAAATATGCACGCTGGCTACAAAATGAGACAGAGAATTCTGTCCTGGCCTTAAAATCTCTGATCCTCCTCCCTCTTTGTCTTGCCTGTCTGTGCGTGTCTCACCCTCTTCTTTGGATAATTTATGGGTGTATCCTTTTTATAAGTTAAGCTTGGGGATGGAACAGAAGAACTAATAGTTGGAGACTATGAATGCCAATGAACTGAAGAACCCAGCTGCCATTCAAATGTGTTTTATTCTCTCCAGGTGTAATCTAGGTAGGGCAGATGGCAGTTTTACCATCTACCCTGAGAAAGGAGCTGTTCATAGCCGCCCTGAGGGTCAGATCAGAGGTTAAGCGACACCTCAACCTCTTGTTCCTCTGACTGTATCTCTTTTTCTCTAGAGAAGCTGACCTCTCTTTCTGTATGCAGCTACTTGAGCAGACTGCAACAAGGACTGGGAGGCAGGGCTCTGAACCCATCCTTCTTTCCATCTTACCTATCTGTAGCAGTTTAGCAGTCTCTGTTCTCTATTCAGGAGCTGTAACCACTGAACAAGGCACGACAGAGACACAGAGTGTGCTTGCGCCCTCCCCAAGGTCCCTAAATAAGCCTGAGACAATGATGTTTACAACAGTATTGCCAGCTTACAGGTTGGTAAATCTAGTTGCCTTTTTAAGCTCTGCTTTTTATCCCTGTTGGTTTTTGGCTGTAGGCAGTGTTTGTTGCGAAGATCAGCCCCCTGGACCCTGCAGGCATTTTTCATCCAGAGACCATTTTCGAGAACAGCAGCTGGAGTGTAAAAAAGTAGTCTGAACTCCAAAGAGGTGCTGAGATCCAGGCTTCTGGTACATGTTCCTCTCAAGAGAAAGCTAATTGTGCTACCAGCAAAAAAGAAACAATTCTGGCAGCCTGTCCTTTCTTTCCTGGGTGAACTGTGAAACCCAGGGAAGAGCTGACAAGGGTGGAAATGTTTGCAGTGCGGGTTAGCAAGAGGTGCCACAGTCACACTGTAGTGCCTGGAGCCAAGGTCCCTCGGCACCTCTCGCATCCTAATTAAGATCAGGGCATACTGGTTTTCAAAGAAGGGGATTGATGTGGTTTTGTTACAAGAAACTGCCCTTCACTGACTTGATTGCTGTAAGACTGTTCTTGAAAATATGCTTAAATATATCCAAAAGGAGTCTATCCCTGTTTGTTCATTCTAACCAAAGTCAGCACACAGCCTCATTGACTTCCAGCTGCAAATTTAGAGCCTATAGTGATTTAAAAAACAAAGCAAACCAGTACTGATCTATTACTGTTTATCAGAGCTGGAGCGAAGAAAGTTGTAAATGAAAAAAGGCTCTTAAGTCATCAAGTGAAAACAGAAATTACACCATGAAGTCATTTTTCCAGGAAGAAATAATCAGGAAAATAATACCTTAGTTCAAATATAATTGTCATTTTTAATCCAGCTAAGCAAGAGCATATGATCTATTCAGATGGAAGGCCTTTTTGTCAACAGATTGTAAACTAGTTTAAAAAAAAAAGAAAAGAACCCTTTGATTTTAAACTGTAGATAAAAGTTAAACCCACAAAGCAGCTGAGAGGAAGCAAAACAATCAATCGTTCCCCTACTTCCCAATGCAGCTAATTGCCTCCAGCACCATCTTAGCACTATGGAACAAATCAGAAATCAAAAGCTATTTAATGTCAACACATCTAAACTATAGCAGTGGTTTTCACCAAATTATTAGAAAGAAATTTTCTTCTATTTGGTGATGGAACTTACATTAAATTTCAGTCTTGCCTAAAATTTGGCAATGCACCAGCAGAGTAAATACCAGCTTTGGTTCCACTGAGCATCTTTTTCTTCTTGGATTTCAGAGAGAGCTCTGTTTCCTGCATCCACAGAGGCCTGGTTTACCCTCCAGGGCACTTGGCACCTAAATAAAGAAATTCTGTTACAATTGCGCTTGCTTTCCCTGCACATTACCTGTGTATTCCAGTAACAATGTATGGGCAGGCCAAATGTTTGAGCTACAGCACAATGACGTTTTCAATCATGCTTCACTTGTTTTCTTTCCTTCCATTCAGAGCTATTTCTACAATTGGCACTAATGATACGATCAGGGAATAGAAACCCGAAAGTTAGCAAGTTAGCGCATCTTATGCTACCTCCCTCAGATCAGATGTAGTAAGTGGCATTCTATGCCCTTGGCACTGTGCCATGGTAGGAATAAAATCCACTTACATGTGCTTCCAAAGTCACAGAATATTTTGGCCACTGAAAAAATCCCTGCCTATTACTTGCATACAGTACGCTGAATATTGTAGGTTAGCTGACATTTCTCTCGTTAAAATTTTTTCCACAGGCACATGTTTATTAGCCCGACCAACTTTTGCTAAGGAAGGGGTTGGGAAAGGGAGCCAAATAAAAAGAACTGTGGTGAGTAAGGATTCATGTCTTACTTTCCACCAGGCTGGAAGTTTCCTATTCTATTTGGCCTTGAAGTACATGAGGAAATTTTGAACTCCAAGGAAATATAAAGGTCTTCAGCTCTTACATATGAAAAGGGTATAAAATTTTTTTGAAAATGCAAATTTTTTTGAACCACAGAAAAAACAGTTTCTGCCCATTTCTCTCAGATCCACACTTAAAAGCTCCAAATTTCTTCCAGTGAAGGGCTGTGAGATGCACACAGCCTTTCTTAGGCAGTTCATTACAATGCTTTTGTAACCAACTGTGACTTTCACCCCAGGGATGTATATGCTGTACCGTGAAATGGAATGAGAATATATGTTTGGCCAGGAATTTTCACTGTATGTAATAGTTCAATGGCCATTTTATTTCTCCAACTTTTGTGCTTTCCTTTCAGAAGTGTACACTGTGCAGGCACCTGCAGCTGTGTTTAAAGCAGTTAGGTTTCACACAGGCAGTCTTTGTTCTCAGTTTTGTTTTAAGTATAAAAGTGAGTTCTGAGTTGGTAAAATATATCCAATATATCAAAAGATGGCAATTATTTAAAAGCAGCAGCTTCCAAATAATATTTTTACAGCACAGAATTAACTCCTTAGCTGTTTCTCTTGTTAGATCTTGTTTTGGAGACATTACAGTGATTGTCTTTTGAACCAAGAATGATGCTGCCTCACTGAGTCCAAAGCCTAGTGTAGGACAGCCTGCCCATGAGGCAGAGGGCAGGAGTTACAGTACGCTCTCCTGCGGTTCCCTGTGTACTGCATTCTACTACCAGCATGATGTTCTTCATATCTGCAGTGTACCAGCGTACACCATTCTACTAAAGAGGTACTAAAGATAACTCTTGCACTTTCCTTCTCTTCAAAACACATCTAAATTACAGCAAAAACCAGAGAACAAGCAAAATCTCTTCCAATAGTGGTGAAATGTGTGTCAGAAAACAGATATTAATTTCAAGTTTTGGAAAAGTTATTAAACAACAGAGAAAAAAGGTGATGCCCAACAAAGTCTTAAAAATTCAACTGGAAGTCCTCCTTATATTCAACACTGTGGTTGCTGGAGTATGCGTCCTAATCTTTCCTAGAGTACTTTAAATGTCATCGCCTCTCCCCAGCCAGCTCACTTTTCCTCCATTCCCACACTCACACCTTCGCTTTGTCTCTTGCATTTGTCTGTGTTCATCAGTACTGCCCTGTGACCCCCCACAGGTAAAGCTAATGCTGTTTCCCTGTACACCAAGGGAGATGCAGGTGAAAAGGGTAATGATGTTGGTCATGGTCTAGGCTTTGGTTTAGAGAGCACTTTTGAGTTGTATGATGCTCTGTGCATGCGAATACAGTGTAGCACAACTGTAAGCCTCTGTGGGTAAAATAAGGATACAGCTGTGAAAAGAGTAGGTGCACCGACACTTTACAAGCAATGGCAAAACTATTCTTGCAGAGTTTTCTGCTGCAGAAGTGATAGGCCTTCGGGCAGCTCAGCTATTACTGGTGACATCGGGGAGCCACTGGAGCCCTGTCAGGGTAGTGTGGTTGAGAATTGCCCTGGCAGTGCCCCGGGCAGGCTGCGAACCTGCGTGCTCAGAGATTGCCTTCCAGGGTACACAGCAGCATAGGTTGGAGAGGACATCCAGGGACAAGGTAGAGCAACAGCAACAACTGCAGGAGAGCCAGTATGATGGCACAGTCTAAGAAGACAGGCAGCATGAACAGCTCCCTGACAGTGCATCTTATTCTCTTTGGGCTTCATTTGAAACCCCTACAAAATGTTTAGAATAGGGCCTAACCTCTGGAAAGTCAAAGATGGGTAAAATTTAAGTCACAGGCTTCCGTCAACAATTTTAACTACATGGGTGCTCTGGGGAATGTTCCTTAAGATGATTAATGAAGACAAATAACTAAGATGATTACCTTTTTAGTATAGAGATCTTCCACAGATTTTTCTAGGGGACAAAAAGGCAGATTTTTTTTTTTTAGTCTTTTTTTGTGCATGAATGCCACACTAGGTTTTGCAGAATTTGGCAGCTTGAGCAGGCTAATATGATTGCAGTGATTTCTTTCAGTTTTGCACTTCAAATTCTATCCTTTTTGATAAAGAAGGAAGTCTCTTCTGTCATTAATTTTCACACATTTTTCCAAAAATCTGATGTCTCTTTAGCACTCCTCTTTTGTTGTCATATTACAAGTTTAATTAACATTTCTGTCAGGCCTGGGGGGCATGGCAAGCACACAACATTCTCAGTCTCAGCACATACTCACCAATAGTGTCAGCAAGGGATGTTCACATGGATTGAAGACATTAAAAATTGGAGTTAAAAAAAGAAAAACACTTAAAACATGCTTCAGCATCCTGTGAAATCAATAAGCTTCTTCTGACTGGATTTAGCAAACTTCAGATCAAGCCCATATAGCATCCTCTGAAGGACGTTTAGTGTTTCTAGCCCTTAACCAATACGTTAGCATGTGAGAGAAAGCTTCATTTTTTGTACAGGTTAGTCAGCTACCACTGTATCTTTTTACTTTACCAACCAGCATGTACTTCAGTGGCTGCAGACTGCCACAGCATTGCCCTTCCCTGACTAATTAATTCATTCAACAGGAGAATCAAACTAGTATCCCTGACTGTATTTCAGCTCCCTCCTTCCCCTCACACTGATTTTGTGCTTTATCCCATAGCATTAAAAGAAGTGCTATCACTCATCTGCCCTACTAATGCAGTAAATGAAAAGTGCATCTCAGAGGAAGCAAACACCTTCAGCAGTTTGAAACACCATTCATATTTATGTTGCAAGAAAAGATGAACTACATTCATTGGAGATGAGGAGCTAATGTAAGGCAGGTCAAATATGTTCAGCTCAGAGGAAGTGCTGTTTTCACACTATATTGTACTATATGTTACTGGTGAGCTCTACGAATTCATGAAATAGGAATGCATTTACCTTGCAGGGCATAATCAAGTAGCTAAATTAGGGTTCACTTCACCTCCAGAACCTTAATGTGTTTGTCAGAATTCCCTTGACAAGCATCGCAGTGTGCTGAGTTAAATATATTCATAAACATATGATTATTTATGGAATAAATGTAAGCTCCTATTCTGGACAGGATGTTTTTCAACACAGGGACTGTCCTCTGTTTGGTGTTTGCATATCATTTACTCTAGTTGGATCGTGAATGTAATGTTGACAGCAGACATTGGTGCTACAATAATAAGTCACATTATCATGGTGATAACCTCGGCATGCACAAAGCTTCAGCTGCCTTTTAGAGTGTTACTCGAAGACTTGAGTCAGTGGAAAAACTGCTATTGACTTCAGTGGGCTTCTGGATAAGGCTCCCAGAGAGATAATTTCCCAAAAGAAAACCTAGAAGATTCAAGCACTAACATCCCTTGGAACTGAACTTAATAATTACTTTGAAAGGCCTGTACTTCTTCCATTTCATCATGGATTTAGTGAGAGATTCTATGTTGCTTCCTTTCTACTGCAAATATTTAAACACAGGCACTATTATTACTTTTCTCACTCTTTTTTTTTTTTATTTCCCTGCTCAGGCTATATGCACTAAAGGGATCAAAATAGAACAGTGATAAACAATAGCTTATTAAAAGAGGAAAGGGAAATAGTCTTCTGATTACTTCTTTACTTCTCTGTCTACGGTTATACCTTGCTTCCACGGCTCTTAATGATCAATTTTATCATGAACTGTAAGGCACTTTTATGACACTATTGACCTAATTTTTGGTCAACAATACTTTGCTGCATAGGCTCCTGGTCTTAAACGATTGCAACCTCTTTCAGTCAATATGGGCTGGAAGTATAACAGGTTGAACATCAGCCAGCCTAAACAGAAAGTCTGTCAGCAGACAAAGCGCTGTACTGGAGATTGAATGGACTAGAAGGAAGAGAGTGAAGTGTAATTAAATATGCAGAAGCTATTTTTGAGTCTCTTGAAATAGAAGACAATTGAAAGGAAAAGAGCCAAGAGGGATTCAGTTACGTTAGAGATGGACAAGAGAAGCTGCACATCAAAGGTTTGGACCCAGTCATCATGTGTTTGAATTTTGAAAAAGGTCAAGTTCTTGCAGTCCCATAGCTTGGTTTAACCAAAGAAGAAATGGGGCTAGCAAAGATGATGGCAGCAGCAAATAGACCATACAGCCACAAGACCTTCAGAAAGAAGAAAAGTGAATAAAGAAAGAAGCAGAAGTCCCCTAAGGGAAAAAAAATATAAAATCACAATGTGGAGAAATCACAATATGGTCCTGCTTTCTGCAGGTGTTTGGCAAACCATGGTAATATTTGGGACTTTAATGTTCTGGTACAGAGAAAGGAACTGTGATCTCTACCTAGGAAACACTAAAACAGCAAAATGGTTGTTACCAGCCTGTGTGACACTGATCTGTGGATTTTGCTGAGAGTACCTATGGTTTCAGGTGTCAGCAACAGTGGATTAATCCAATTGTGACAGACAAAATGATGTTGTTACACACAGAAACTGGCTGCTTGGCCTGAGAATTTAATTTTGAGGTGAATTTGCTGTTTCTTCTTCAGTACACAGCTGTACCCACATTGCTGAGTAAATACTCAGTTCAGTGCTAGTCATCGCTGAGCTACTCCCAAGAGCTTAAAACCAAACTGGCTGTACATGTTCTTGTGCTTTGCCTTAATCTTTGAGAAGATATAATATGGGTGTAAGAAGTTCTTTTGGTCTCGATCCACTCCAGCAAGCAGCTTCTAAGCTGTAACACATTATCACCAAGCAAAATGAGACTCACACTACAGAGAACGGGCAAATGCAAATTAGAAAGAGTAAACTGTATGCAGGAACAGGGATAGTGAAGCCAACATCACTCCTTCTCCATACAATCCCACACAGCATAAACAACTGTAAAACAGAACTGTCCAGCACAGATTTCTGTGGATATGTGATATAAGTTCCTCCTAAGATGGTTGTTTGGGTTGGGATCCAGCTTAAACCAACATTAGCCACTTCCACAGTCAGGAGAGAGAGGGGAAGGTACTTCCAAAAGATTAATTATCCCTGTGTTTTAGAAATCTGCTATTGGCTCTTGAAGGAAGCTGGGTGATGTGCTTAGGCAGTATTTTTAGCTGGCTGAATCTTAAGTTAAAAATGTTAACATAATGAATTTTCTGGAAATTTGGAACCAGTGTCTCTCCTCAGTTTATGCTGCTGCTCATGGAAGGACCTCTTTGGGGGTCACTGCAGACAAGGCACAATGAATGTTGAGCTAAGCAAGAGGACAAATTTTTTGCCAAGAACCAAAGCCAGTGTAAAATGTCCAGATAAACTCTTAAGTTTTGTTCCCTATGATTCAATCTTTTTGTACTTTTCGAATCTAATTACTTCTTTCCAATTTCCCATACATAATTTGATTACTACTGGTCACCTCTATGATTAACACTTGTAAAAGCAAAGAATTATAGACTAAACGACTTGAACTCATTTTTTCTGTAGTTTTTAGTTTGGGAGACTCATGGAACTACACACAGAAATTTAGGAACATGCTGGTTAGTTATTCCTTGTTCAACTAATCTTCATTAATTGAATCTCTTATAGCTATTTGGATGAACCATGAAGTTCGTAGAGTTCACTCCAGATTACAAAAATAGATAAAGGAAGAAAAACTATAAAATCATTCTTCCTAAGGAGAATAAGTAAAAATGGCACACACTTAAATTTTCTTTTAATAAACTATTTAGTAATATTTATTTAATGATTGCCCAATTCAGCGACTGTAACATTCTTTAATAACTCATAAAGCATATTTTATGCCAGCCATGAGATTTAATGGCATCACAGTGGGAGGAAAATCTATCTTGACATGAGGCTTCTGAAAGCAACGGGAAAAAATGAAGCTGAGGGTTTTAGAAGGGAAAAATATTCTTTTTATTGAGGTAAATGCATTCTATCCACTTCTTTTTCTGTGTACTGTAGCCAGGCAGCTATTATATGCCATTTGAGTCTGTCAGTTGATGAGCATGATGCATATTAGAGTGGGTAAAAGTAGTTGTGAGCAAGTTAAATTTAGACCTTATTACCTGCATTATGTTAATGCCTCTAGGTGCTAACAGATTGAAACCCATTGTGATAGACACTGTACAAGCATATAGCAAGACAGAAGTCATTCAGGGCATGGACTGAATCAAAATAGACAAGACAGCAAAAGGGTAGGAGGTTTGGGGATGAAAGCAGAGAAAAATAAAGGACTTGGCAGAGCCAAGGAAAAAAATGGCTTATGGTTTTTTTTTTGGCAAAAAATATATTTTATCTATAAGTGCACATTTGTCAAAACTGTAAAATGTTTTCACGAGCTATATTCTTCCCTAGGCATGTGAAAGAGATACGTGGCAGACAGTGTAAACCCAGGTTCATATCTGCTCTTCAGGGATTAAAAGACTTGGATCTTCGGTCTCCTAAAGAGTGACCTAAAGACCAAGCCACTGTAGTTCCTTCTCCCCCGAGATGTTTCTGTGAAGATGAAATAGTGAGGCTTTTCAAAACTTCACAAGGTTTTGTGGCATAGGAAAAGTATTTTCAAGACATCTCCCACTAGGAATGTCCACCTGCACCCCCAGAGGCCCCCCCTGCCCCACCCTGGCCCTAAGCACTTTTTCCTTTTTCTATTGTTGTTTTGACTTTTCCTAACCATAAGAACCACTGCTTCCTTTGGAGCATAGCTTCCTATCCTGACCTTATTAGCAAATAGAAACAATTTCATAAACTTTCCTAAGCACACCCACAGGGACTCTTTGTCAGAGTAAAAACCACTGGTAAATTAGCTCACTGACAGCTCTGACCTGAGTTTAACTCAGTATGCCTGGTACAACATGTAGTAGAGTTTAACACAGAACCTCAAAACAAATCAAAATTACTCAGTAGACTACCCCGATCTACTAATAACAATCACTGAGCTCTGAAGTGGCATGCTCATAACTTGCAGCTGTGACAAAGGAGGCAGGGAGGCAGGGAAGAGAAAATTGATACTGCTCGACCGATTATGGTCATACACTGTTTTATTTAATAGCTAAATACTTGCACAGACTGATTTAATACAGTGAGACACAGAACATGTATGTGAGTAGATATCAGATTAGTAGCTGACAAGATCCATCATATCATGGCTTTATTTCTTTGGCTCTTACACAATTTCTCTTTTAATGTACTGAAAGGTGACTACTGCACAGTGACAGACAAGAGAGAGTGTTCCCATGTTTGAGGATTTGGAATGGCTCTCACTATACAATGGTTTGAGGCTTCTCTCTAGCCTTGCATTGCAAGGATGTTAAAAAATACTCCCCCAGGAGCAGCCCCTTTCCTCACTGCAGCAGCAAAGAAAGCGCTGTCATTTTGGTGAGTTTTCTTTTGAAGCTTATACAATGGCTGATGGCATGCCTGAAGGAAGGTAAATGTCTCTGAACTGTCTATGTTTCCCCAGAACTCCTTACATTTCAGCAGAAAAAAGTTGAATTGTCTTTCACCATCCCCTTTCCAATTGTATCTGTGCTCCCTGGATACCTGTGAGGCTGTCTGATGTCACCACGGGGTAAGTTGTAAAAACAGATGCATCAGAACCATTTTCCCCTGGCAAGTTCATTTTAACAGTGTCATCAACTTTACCAAGCTTAATAATGGCAACAGGAAAGCCTACAGAATACAACACTGGGCTGTGTCTTAGATCTATCAATGGGAATTTACTTTCTGCAGTATTGGAGTACAAGGACGGATGGAAAAGTGACTTGTAACATTTAAGTATTAACACTTATATTTTCCCTTTTTGGCACATTTCTCCATCTTGTCCAACTTCATTGAAAACTACTGATAGAAAAATTGGCTTCACTGGGTATACCTCAACCAACTCTGTCCCTTCCTGTCTGATGAAACCGCATCTTGCTTGTCATGCTCACATTCTGCCCTCCTGCTAATATACAGAAATGTGTCATCAAGAGAAGCTAATTCCACTCTAGTCCCAAGAGCAGAATAAAATATGAATCTGTGAACGTTTTTTAAAAAACTCCCTTTTTTTCAGTTGCTCTCAGGAAGATGGAGGATTTTCTAGTTTTATGATGAAGCAATCTGAACTTCCAGATACGTTTATAGAAACATAGAATCATAAAATAGTTTGGGTTGGAAGGGACCTTTAAAGATCATCTTGTCCAACCCCCCCTCCCATAAGCAGGGACATTTTCAACCAGATCAGGTTGCTCAGAGCCCTGTCCAACCAGACCTTGAATGTTTCCAGGGATGGGGCATCGACCACCTCTCTAGGCAACATGTTCCAGTGTCACACTACCTCCATCATAAAAAATTTATTCTATATATCTAGTCTGAAACATTCCTTATATCTAGTCTAGAGCTTCATTCTGCCGAGGCTTGCTTTGCATACTCAATAGTCTCAAGTCCCGCAGAACCCATACAGTCATTATGCAGCTCTAACCACATTTACTCATGAAACCACCAGGCTTGTTTCTGGTTGCAACCTGGATGCCTGCGGACAGCATGCATAGAACTGAAGACAAGATGCAATTGCAAAGCATTGCCAGTTCTGTGCAGAAAAACATTTTGCCTTAATTAAATGCTGATAATGAAGAAAGAAGCCTTAACCTGGCCGGTACCTTTCCTTCCTTTTCAATTCACCTTCTTCACTAGTTCCTTAATTTTCCTAAATTTTTGAAGAACTGAATTACCAAAGTTAAAGGGGTCAAATTAGTGGTCAGATCAAGTCCATGAACACTGAAATCAAAACAATCCTGTAAAGCAAAACATCTGAAACTGCCACAGTTTGGAGTTGGAATATGTGCCAGCAGCTAATATGTTACATAGCCAAGGTGAGTAGCAAGAACATTGTTTCGCAATATTATATAGCAGGTTATATGGCCTCTATTCATATAAAGGTCTCCAAGACTTTAATTTATTTATCCTTATAACATATTATAGTATGGAGAGTGAAGAAATATTTCTCCGTTCATTAAGATAGAGAGGGACTGAGAGACCAGACCAACATAGAATATATTTAGCCACTTACTTCCCGTTGAAATGGCATTAAGGAAGAATTACAAGTAACATGCTTATATAATTCATTTATCTATATTGCTATTACCAATAAAACTCAACAAAAACATACTAGGGGAAAAAATTCTGAGCATCTTCTGCAATACAAGAGCTCAGCAAAGATTCATCAGAGTATGTACCAAATATACTTATTCATTTGGCGTGCCCCTGACCCTTTGTGTTTCTTAGTGACTGATTAATATTTATGCAAACCACCACTTCAGTTAGAAACCTAGTGGGATTAATTGGATGGAAAAATACTTGCAAGGCAGCTGATAAAGCGGAAAAAAAAATCAAAGGGAGCTTTTCTCTCTTTGTCTGTTGCCACCAAAATAATGCAGGCAGTTACAGATCTTGTACAGGGATGTACCCCCTAAAGTGTTTCCAAACTAATAACCTTTGAAATGGATTTGCAGCCTTGGAGAGGCAGCAGGGATACACAAGGGAATAAAATTTGATTTAAGATGAACACTGCCTCATGCACTCATTAAAGTAGCCTGCTCTACAACAAGATGTCACAGGGTCACATCCAACCTGTATACTCAGAAAGACCTGTGTTTTGATTATTTCACCCCCTCAACCCCACGGGCTGCACAAAGTTGCATAAAGTGAACCTGGTGCCTTGATCCCAGAATATCAAATCATTAGAAGTGGGAGCAAATCGCTGCTACAGCCACATTGCTAGTTATGCTGTGGTAGCACGTCCGTGTGTAAGGTATTGTATGCGCATGGACAGCAAGGACCTTCAAATCGCAGTTTTGCATCAAACTTCTAAAGAATATCACACTGAGATTTCAGTTAACGTTTGTGTGTGTGTGTGTGATCGACAAGATGGTTCATGTTTAAAAAGAGAAAAAAAAAAAAAAAGG